>OJGU01000291.1_pt1 | contig 32808 bp, 33 predicted proteins | sample 1594741 | NCBI WGS metagenome assembly OJGU01 (sample SAMN05416841, study PRJEB24817) | seawater metagenome | isolation source: Sea water | place: Canada:Atlantic | collected 2013-07
CCATCAGCGCGCCCACGAGCCCGAACGAAACTCGCTGCCACCAGGAAGCCTCGACCAACGGACCACCGAGGAGCATTGGAAGGCCTGCGATCAGAAAGAAAACGCCAAAGCCCAGCAGCAACCGGGTCTGGCTGCGGATGATCGGTGAAAAGTACTCCAACATACGTGAGCGCTCAGGAGGATACGACGTACCGCGACCGGTGTCGTTGCGCCGATCGTGCAGAGTCCCCCTCTGTCAGGTGTAGCTCACCGGTTCTGTGGACGCCGAACTTACGGAGAATCGGAGTCCAAAGTCCCAAACGGAAGCCCCGGAACTTCGAGTCCGTCAACTCAACCCTCAGGCTGCGAGAACCGCCTGACAACCGTCCACTTCTCCGGGGCGATCCCGGACCTGCGACGAAGTGTGCATCAGCAGTGACCGGCGCGGTCACGCTACCCATCACCACTCCGGCACCATCTTCGCGGTGGTGTCGTCCCGGGGCCTGTACCGTCTGTGCACGACGGCATCAAGAGTGCCGACACACAGCGCACAACGGACGTATCGACCCCTGTGAATGCCCCTCCCATACATGTCGCGAGCTGATTGAAAGAACCGGACTGTGGTGTCATCAATGCCTGGCGAGGATACGCGCAAAATCGTGGTCGGCACGGGGGCCGACCAGAGCACTTGTGGGCGAGTGGTCGCCGTTCACGGACCGGTCGTCGACGTCGAGTTCTTGAGCGGGCTCCCGGCGATTCACGAGCTGGTCGTTGTTGACGGTGGCATCCCCCTGGAGATCCATGCTCAGCTGAACCAGGACCGCGTCCGCGCCATTGCACTCGCCGATACGGCGGGCCTTCGGCGTGGCCAACTCGTCCAGCGAACGCGGCGCCCACTGACGATTCCGGCGGGTCCTGATGTGCTTGGTCGGGTGCTCGATGTGCGCGGCGATCCCCTCGACGGCGGGCCAGCGCTCCCTCGCGATCACGAACGCGCCGTATCCCGACCTGCACCGCCGCTCGCGTCTCGTGAGCACGCACGTGGCGCCTTTCGAACTGGCATCAAGATGTTCGATTTTCTGACCCCGCTACCACGCGGTGGCAGAACAGGCATGTTCGGCGGCGCCGGAGTGGGCAAGACCGTGCTGATCATGGAGCTCGTGCGCAACGTGATAAGCGAAGCCGAAGGAGTATGCGTGTTCGCCGGAGTGGGGGAACGTTCACGCGAAGGGCTCGAGCTTTGGGAAGACATGAAGGAATCGGGTGTCCTCGAGCGCTCCGCGCTCGTCTTCGGCCAGATGAACGAATCCCCAGGCGCCCGTTTAAGGGTCGCCCTGAGCGCTCTGACATTGGCGGAGTGGTTTCGCGACGAGGCCGAGCAAGACGTCATTTTTCTGGTCGACAACGTCTTCCGGTTTGTCCAGGCGGGCGCAGAAGTCAGCGCGCTGCTCGGTCGGCTGCCGTCTCGTGTCGGGTACCAACCCACGCTTGCGACTGAGATGGCAACGCTCCAGGAACGCATCTGCTCGACGGGGAAAGGGGCGATCTCCTCGGTCCAGGCAGTTTATGTGCCCGCCGACGACATGACAGATCCGGCCGTGACGACGACGGCAACGCACCTCGACACATCCGTCGTTTTGTCCCGCCAGATGGCCGCCAAAGGCCTCTACCCAGCAGTCGATCCGCTGGCGAGCAGCTCTCGGCTGCTCACGCCGGAAGTCGTGGGCCAGCGTCACTACGACCTCGCGATGCGAGCGCGAGGGTTACTCGCCAAGGCGCGCGACTTGGAGGATATCGTCGCAATGCTCGGCATGGACGAGCTCAGCGCGGAGGACCGAGCTGCTGTAGAGCGCGCCCGACGTCTGACACGGTATCTGACCCAGCCCTTTTTCGTCAGTGAGCCCTTCACGGGGCGGCAGGGAGAGTGCGTCGAGCTCAAGGCAACACTCGACGACGTAGAGTGGATCATGCAGGGAGGCACGGATTCGGTCGACGAGGCAGATCTCTACATGATCGGATCCCTGGCGCAGGCGGGACTTGGGCGACCGGAGACGGCGCAATGACCACACCTTCGTTGCTGCTCACGATCAGAGCTCCAAGTGGGGAAGTCTTACGTGCCCAAGTGAAGGCCATGACCGCCGAGGATGGAAGCGGCCGTTTCGGTATCCGTCCCAAGGCAGCGCCCGTGGTGTCTGCGCTCGTTCCGAGCCTCCTCGCCGCGCGGGACCTGAACGACCTCCAGATCTACGTCGCGGTTGGGACGGGGATGCTCCATAGCGATCGGGACCACGTCGAGGTCGCTGTGAGGCACGCGATTCGGTGCGATGACCTTGACGGAGTCGCGCACACACTTGAGGAGGTCTCCCGCCGGGCCGACGCGGGTGAAGAAGCGATGCGCGCCGCGCTCAAGGGGCTGTTGGGCAATGTCGCCGTCACGCTCGCACGCCAGGAGCGTTCGCGATGAAACCAGCCGCTCGGCGCGAGGTCTCGGAGAAGGCCCGTCGGATGCAGTTGGCTCGAAGTCGTCCGCGAGGCGTCTGGGCCTCCGTGGGGATGATCGGCGCGGTGGGCTGGATGCTCGCCCTGCCGACCGTTGCAGGCGCCTTCGGTGGGCATCTTCTGGATATGCGCTCGGGGGGAGGCGTGACCTACGCCCTGGCCGGCCTTCTCCTGGGTCTGTGCGCGGGAGTCTACGCCGTGTGGAAGTTCGTGATCGGAGCCCGTCAGTGATGGACGTCCCGACCTGCATCGTCGCGGTCTCGTGGGGAGGCGTGGTTGGTGCCGCGTTCTTGTGGTTGGTCCGACGCGATACCATCCTCCTGGCGAGCGGCCCGCAGTGCAGATCCGGCGTATCGCCGAGCCGCCGACTTGTGCGCTGGGGAGCGGTGTCAGGTGCCTTGTTCGTGCCGGCATTGTGGGGCACCGCGGTCGTCGCAAGCCTTGTTGGCTTCGATGTCGCTCGGCGCTTGCTCATTTGTCTGGAGTTGAGACGTGGAGATTGAGGGCGTCTTTCCGTACGCGGTGTTCGAGGTCGCCGGCATAGCGGTCCGCGACACTGTGGTTGTCACATGGGCGATCATGGCCTTGCTCGCCGTGGCCAGTTGGCTGTCGACGAGGCGACTGTCGGACCGACCCCGGCCGCTGCAGAACGCGATGGAGGCGACCCTCGAAGCGGCGGAATCGTTGATTTGCGAGTCGACCAGCTACGACCCTCGTCACTTCCTTCCCCTCATCTATACTTTGGCCGTATTCCTGGCCGCAGCGAGCGTCGTCGCCCTCGTTCCCGGCGTTGGCTCGCCGACCCGCGACCTGAACACGCCGCTGGCTCTCGCCGGCATCGTATTCGTCTCGGTCCACGTCTATGGCTGGCGCCTTGCGGGTCCGGCTCGCTACCTTAGGACCTACGTAAAACCGTCCTGGGTGCTGCTGCCGTTCAATGTCATCAGCGAGGTCACCCGCACGATCGCATTAGCCCTGCGACTGTTCGGCAACACGCTTTCGGGTGAGCTTGTCGTCGCGGTGCTAGTTCTTCTGAGCGGCCTGCTGGTACCCGTTCCGATGCAGCTCTTCGGGCTGCTCATCGGTTTCATTCAAGCCTACGTCTTCACCCTTCTGGCGATGGTCTACATCGCATCCGCCCTCGGCGTCCCGCCGATGGACCTTCAACCTGCAAGGACAGAGCCATCATGACCGTTCTCGGAATCGTCGTCTGCGTCAGCATCTTCACCGCCGGAATCACCATCGCCATCGGGGGGTACGGCCCCTCCAGAGGGGAGGGGCAGGCTCTAGCCCAGGCCCTGGAAGCTATCTCTCGTCAACCCGACGAATCGGAGCGGATTAGAAGCACGCTGTTCGTCGGCATGGCGATGGTGGAATCGACGGCGATCTACGCGCTGGTCATCGCGCTCATCATCTTGTTCGCCAACCCGCTCCTCGAGCTCGTCAAGTGAGCGTCGACCTGCCGACGCTGCTCTTTCAGAGCGTCAACTTCTTGGTGCTCGTCGTCTTGCTATGGCGACTGCTGCTTCGCCCACTCCGTCGGCACATGCAAGACAGGGCGGCTCGGATCTCGCGAGATCTGGCGGAGGTCGCTACCGGCCAGCAGGAGCTCGCGAAGAGCCAGATGACCATCGATTCAGAGCTCCGCGAGGCCCGACGTGTTCGTCGTTCAGCCCTCGAGGAGGCCCGTGCCCAGGCGGACGCAGAACGGCTCCGGATCGTAGAACAAGCCCGGGAACAATCACGGTCTGAGCGCGACACGCTGCTTGCAAGCGCCCTAGACGAGCAGGCACGGCAACAATCTCACTTTCTGCAGGGCCTCGCGCCGGCACTGACCCAGCTCTTGGCGGGGTTGCTGCGGGAACTCGGCGACGTGGCGAATCTACACGTGGTGACCTGCCAGCGGTTCGCGGATCATCTGGCGAATCTGTCGGCGGACCAACGCGACGAACTGACGCGGGCCGGTGCCAGTGGATTCTCTCTGGTAGTTGCGCGCGGTCCCGTGCCACGCGCCTTGCATTGTGCGGCCGAGCGAATCTTCAAGTCGCCCGTGACTCGAATCGACGCGAGTTTGATCGCCGGCGCGCAACTCGTCGCCGGGGATACCGTGCTGGACGGCAGCGTGCGCAGGCAGATCACCCATGCGCTTGCGAGGTTGCAATGATCGCTCCTCCGCCGGACGACGGCGACGCGGGCCGGCTCGACGACATCGCGGGACGGCTCGGGGCAGCCGCGGAACAGTATGCGTTCCAGCCGCATAGCACCTCAGTCGGACACGTCGTGTCGATCGCCGACGGCGTGGCCCGGATTTCTGGCTTGCCCGGCGCGGCTCTGTCCGAGCGAGTGACCATCGGCGAAGGCCGTCCCGGAATAGTGCTCGATCTGGATGAGGACGAGCTCGGCGTCGCGTTGCTCGATGATCCGGACGGCGTCCACGTTGGTGATGTTGTGGTGGGCACGGGTGACGTGCTCTGTGTCCCGGTTGGAGACGAGTTGCTCGGGCGCGTCGTCGATCCTCTGGGGCGACCCGCTGACGGTGGCCCCGACTGGGCGAACGTTGAGGCTTGGCCCATCGAGCGCCCGGCGCCGCCGCTGGTGGACCGCGCGGCAGTCCGTGAGCCGCTCTCGACGGGGATCACCGCCGTCGACGCCTTGTTCCCGATCGGGCGCGGGCAACGAGAACTCATCGTCGGGGACCGGGGTACCGGCAAGTCAACGCTTGCGATCGATGCAGTGCTCAACCAGCGAGACACAGGAGTGCGCTGTGTCATCGTGTCGATCGGGCAACAGTCGTCGTCGGTCGTTCAGCTTCTGGATCGTTTGCGGCGCCACGATGCGCTCCAAAACACGGTGGTGGTGATTGCCCCTCCGTCGAGCACCCCGGGGTTCCGATTCATTGCTCCCTACGCGGGCTGCACGATCGCCGAGTACTTCCGTGACCGGGGCGAGGAAGCTCTCATCATCTTCGACGACTTGACCGAGCATGCTGTCGCGTATCGGGAACTCGCGTTGCTGCTACGCAGACCTCCAGGGCGCGAGGCCTACCCGGGGGATATCTTCTACGTGCACTCCCGGCTGCTTGAGCGAGGCACCCGGCTCAGCGACAGAAAAGGGGGCGGCTCGCTCACGATGCTCCCCATCGCGGAGACCCATGCCGGGCGCATCAGCGACTTCATTCCGACAAACCTGATCTCGATCACGGACGGGCAGCTGTATCTTGACCCGATGGCGTTCGACCGCGGCGTCAAACCCGCCGTGGACGTCGGCCTGAGTGTGTCTCGCGTGGGCGGTAGAACCCAGAGACCGGCGATGAAAGCGGTCGCGAGCAAGCTGCGACTCGATGCGGCTCGGTTCCGCGAAATCGAGGTTTTCAGCCGGTTTGGCGGCCGGGTTGATGCCTCCACCCAACGCCTACTGGCGCGCGGCGAGCGGATTCGAGAGCTGCTCAAACAAGGTCCGGGACGGCCGCGGTCGCCGGCGCAGCAGGTCGCGCTGCTCGTTGCGCTCGAGGAGGGTTGTTTCGACAACCTTGCAACGGAAGAAGTCGCAGCTCACGTCGACAGACTCTTGGCCGGAATCGCCGGACGCTCAGAAGAATTTCGCCATGCGCTCGCCGAGGGGCCGCCTCCAACCGACGACCTGAGACGAGCCGTCCGCTCGTTGCTCGAAGAGGCATGACCCCATGGACGAGACGACACTTCAGCGGCGACGGGACAACTCACTAGCAGTGCGAGAGATCCTCGTATCCATGCGGGCACTGTCCGGCGTCCAGCTACGCAGAGGACATGCCGCGTTGCAGACGGTTCGCAAGTACGAGAACTCGATCGCGCGCGGGCTGCTCACCTCCGGGTTCGAGCCGATCACACAGCCCGACCCGGTCCGCGTGATGCTGATCGTGTTGGGTAGCGACCAGGGCATGTGCGGCGCCCTGACGCGTCACCTGGTGGAACGTGCCGTGGCTCGCATCCATCGCCTGCACGCAGAGGTACGGCTGGTCGTCGCTGTGGGCCGACGCACTCGGGCGCAGCTTGAGGCTGCAGGGCATCGAGTCGACTTCGCCCACGATGCGCCCGTATCCGTTCACGGGGTAGACAAGATCGTGGGGACGTTGGCGACACATCTCGAGCGAGAGCTTCCTGGGGGGGAGTGCTGTCGCGTGGAGGTGGTCTACAACCGGCACGTCGACGATCCTGAGGACCAAGCGACCGCCCTGCGCGTGTACCCTCCACGACCCACGCCCGCCACGGGCGCGCCGGCAGTTGTCCGCAAGTCGGCTGGCTACGGACCTCTCAGTTACGAACCGCTGCAGAGCGTTCTCGAGGCCTCGTTGCTGGAGTGGACGTACGCTGCGATCTACCGGTGCGCCCTGGAGTCACTGACCGCCGAGCACGACGCACGGTTGCGTACAACCGATGCTGCGATCCACACATTGGACGATCGGCTCGACGACATGCGGATCGAACTGAATCGCCTCCGTCAGGAAGGGATCACCAACGAACTCCAGGAACTCTTCGCTGGGTCCGTGGCTCAACGCGCCCCGTTCAAAGGCGGACGCGGTCGAAGCAGCCGCTAGACGAAATCGGAGTGTGATGGCCACCGACGAGACTACCGAATCCGGCGGCACGCGTGACTCCGAGAGACGGCGCGTGCACCTACCTTTGGCTGCACCGGCCAAGAACCAGGGCGGAGCGCCCGCTCCGAACGCCGCTGCACGGAACACGCTCGAACGCGTGCTGGCCCGACTACTCCGCGGCATCGTTCGGCGCGCGGCTCGGCAGACCCTGCAGGGCCGCCGGGTCAGTCGCAGTGATCCAGCGGCTGGACGGTTCTTAGGGCCCGACGTCGACGCCTTCCTTGCCGACATGTGGCGGCGTGTCGCAGCGATCCTGGCATCGAGCTCGTACGTGCGCGCCCCGACCCTGGGCAATCGTTGCAATGTGTTCCTTGCCGTCTTGACGGTGGCGGCCTACCACGCGCTGATCGCTGCTGGTATCGAGCGCGCGTATGCGTGCGAGCTCTTCGCCGACGTGGGCTGGAAAGTCTATGAGCGCATGATCCGGATCCCGCTCTCGTTTGGCCGGGTCGTCACCCGAGACCCGCAGCGCCGGATCGACGTGGCGCTGCGCTCGCTGATGCGCTTCCCTTTTAGCGCCCCTGGGCGGCCTGGATACGAGGTCACGACCCGCTCGATCAACGGGTGTCTCCACACCGACTGGAGCTACTGCGCGCCATTCGGCTTTGTCGAGCGCTACGTCGCCGAGAACGGCGATCGGGGAGAAGCGGACGCGTTTTACCAATCGTGGTGCCTGTACGACTGGCCGGCGGCCGACCTGCTCGCCGGCGCAGGCCCGTTCGAGCGCGGGCACTATGCACGCCGCCACACATTGTCGCGCGGGGACGGGGTCTGCGACATGCGATGGTCGGCGGCCGCGCTCGATGAGCGGGGCCGCCGGTGACGCGCCCCCCGACCGTCACCCTCCGAGCTGGGCAGCAGGAACCGACCTGGAGGCTAAGAATGGCCGGTGCGGCGAATCAGCAAGTGCAGTCGGTCATCCCGCGTTTGTTCCCAGCAACACGGCCACACTCCTGGCCGCCAGCGGGTAGCAGTCTCCCGCGAGAGAGTCCTCGGTGCCGGCTTCGACGATGTCGCTGGGCGTCGGCAGCGAGGTGTCGATGCAGCGCAACCAGTCCCGACCTCGGGCAGCGGGAAAACCAAAATTGACAGCGCTGGTCCCCATGTTGACCATCACGAGGAGGTCGTCGTCCCCCTCCGACTGCCCGTCGAGCAGGAACGCGAACGTGTGCGATCCCGATGAAAAGTCGACGGCTCCCTGAGGGCCGAGCCAAGTGACGTCGTCGCGCCAGAACTCGGCGCGGCAAAGCGAAGGGTGCGCCTTCCGAAACGCAATCAACAGCCCAGAGAAGCGAAAGAAGTCTGCGTTGCGATCGAGGCGTCCCCAGTCGAGCCAGCTGGTTTCATTGTCCTGGTTGTACGGGTTCGAGTTGCCGGACTGGGTGTGCAGGAACTCGTCGCCCATGCGGATCATCGGCGTACCGTTTGAGAGCAGCAGCAGGCACATCAAGTTCTTTGCCTGCCGCTTGCGCACAGCGAGCACGGTGTCGGAAGCTCCCTCATCACCCTCATGACCGCCGTTCCAGCTGAAATCCCGGTGGCCATCGCGGTTGTCGTGCCCGTTCGCCCAGTTGCGCTGGGCCTGGTAGGAGACCAAGTCGTACAGCGTTAGACCGTCGTGCGAAGCGACATAGTTGAGGCTCTGAAACGGTCGGAGGGAGTGGGCGCGATCATCGGGAAACAGGTCGGAGCTGCCGTACATCCGAGTCATTGTTTCCGCGACATAGCCCGCATCGCCCCGCACGAACCTCTGAAGGGCGTCGCGATACGCAGCGTTCCATTGCATCCACGTCGTACCCGGGAAACGGTGGCCCAAGAGGTAGGCATCGGCCGCGTCCCATGGCTCGGCGATGAGTCGCGCCTGCGACAGGACCGGATCGTCGGCGATCTGCGCGAAGATGGGAGCCTCGTCGGTCGCGAGGCTCCCATCCGCGCGCCGGGCGAAGACTGAAGCCAAATCAAAACGAAACCCGTCGACTCCCATTTCGGACACCCAGTACCGCAGGCTGTCCAGGACAAGTTGGCGAACAGCCGGCTCGCTCGTGTTTAGGGTATTTCCCGTCCCGGTGAAGTTGGCGTACGGCTGGTCTTCGGCGCCAGAGAGAAGGTAGTAGGTACGGCCGTCGATGCCGCGGAAACTGTACGTGGGACCACGCTGGTCCCCCTCGGTTGTATGATTGTACACGACGTCGAGGAGGACTTCGATTCCCGCCGTGTGGAGCGCATCCACCATGGCCCGGAACTCCTTTCGTTGCGCGCAAGCATCTGGCTCCGTCGCGTACGAGTGATGCACCGCGAAGAAGTTGAGCGGCATGTACCCCCAGTAGTTATCCTCGCCGGGATCAAACTGAAAGACCGGCATCAGCTCCACCGCCGTGACGCCGAGCTGCTGGAGGTAGGGAATCTTTTGCACGATCCCTTCGAACGTGCCCCGGCTCTTGGGTGTCACCCCGGATGACCGATGCTGGGTGAACCCGCGCACGTGCATTTCATAGATCACCAGGTCTGACGCATGTCGCATCGGCGGCGACGCTCTCGTCGAGCCGACGCAGCGGCATTCGTTGAGCAGAGCAAGCGGCGCGATCCCAGCGTTCGATCCGGGAGTCTGTGCGGCCTCGCGACTGAACCCCGGCGGAAAGAAGACCGACTTTGCGTAGGGATCGAGCAGGAGTTTCGCCTCGTCCGACCTTCCGTGGACGTCGACTGCGTTGCCGCCGAAGACGCGATACGCGTAGTAGTGGCCATCTTGAGCCTCGACTCGACGAATTCGACAGTGCCAGATCGGCCCTGTCTTGTTGCGCGGCACGACGAAGTCGCGCTCGAGCACGGGTGTCACCAGGTCCTCCGAGTCGTACAGGAGCAGCCGAACGCTGTGCGCGTGTTTTGAGTAGAGCGCGAAGTTGTACGCCTGCTCACGGACCATCCAACTCACTCCCAGCGGGGAGGATCTGCCGTTCCTGGACTCCCAGCGCGTACTGGTTGGATACGCCCGCAACTGCTCGGGCGAGGCCGTCTTGCTGCAATGCAAACAGGTGAGCGGAGCGCTCATCGCAGGATGAGCGCTCCGCGTCCGTTTCTGCGACGACATCGCGACCTCACGGGCCCACGTGCAGGACTCGGTTCATCGTCCCGAACTCGTTCGCTACGCGCTCCGTCGCGTCCGCGTGAGGTTCTTGTCCGGGTGGCTCACAGCACCATGTCCCGTCGACGACGAACTTGTATTCGTGCCGACCCGGCGCAAGAGGAACGCGCACTGTCCACACACCATCATCGCCACGCAGCATGGGTGTTGCGCTCAGCGTCCACTCGTTGAACGAGCCGGCAAGGAGCACCTCTTTCGCTTGCGGAGCGAGGAATGTAAAACGAGTTGTCGCATCGTCCACGGTACCTCGTGCTCCCGCTGGCTCAGATTCTGCGCTTCGCTTCTTTCGGCTTTGGCTCGTCATGGGTGAACTCCTTCGTGAGATGCTAGCCGCTGAGGCGTGCCGGCACCCCGAAGATGCTGCACCCTGCCCGGCGACGCGGTGTCCTCGACGGTCACCGGCATGGGAACGCGGCGTTGCGCCGCGCGGGAGACAAGTATGACCATGAGGTACGCCGCCTCTTGACCAGCTCGAGTACGTCCGCGGTCGCATTTGCTCGACGGACCGCGGCCACGGAACGTGGAAAGCACAGATTGACCAAAAAGGCCCACGACGCGCTGTGACAACCCTTTGAGTACAAGTTGCGAACCCGCGGTCGCTGTGACGGGCGAGCGACTCGGTCGGACGTCATCCCGCTTGGCGCGGGCACGTCGAAGCTCGGCCGGAGGAGTCAGTAGAAACTGAACGTGACGCCGCACGCAGATAGCCGTCCGGGTCGCCGTCGCCCGCGCATGGTTTCCTGTGCCCCTATCGCCGCCTCAAAGCCCGAGGCCGCGCAGGACTTTCGCGCGCCCCCACCCCGGCGAAGGCTACGCTCCAATCGATATGGTGAAATTTTCGGGACGGACACCAAGGACGGAGCGCTTCGGTGGGCCCCTTTTTGTTGGGCTCTGGGTCGGGCTGTGCGGATGCGATTCCCACAACGGAGAACCCCTCCTGCATCAAATTGACGATGCACAGGTTGTCATCGACGAACTCCGCGTCGAAGTCGGCGCGCACGCAGGTTTAGCGGAGCGCACGTCCGAGTTCGTGGAACTTCAGAACAGCGAAGCTGGACATGAGGGGGCGCTTCACGGCCACTTGGAGGAGCTAGAGCACGGTATTGGGGACATGGGAATGTGCGAGGACGTTGCCCCCGACCTTCTCGACGCGCTCATCGAGATGCGTGGCACGTGTGACGCGGAGCGCGGCCGTCACCAAGACGCGATGATGAGCCAGACCAACATCACGGACGGCCGTGCGGAGGAGCAACGGCACCAGCTAGAAATGACGGCCTGCCTGAGCGAGCTCGACGAGATGATGGAGGAGATGAGGCGCGGCACAAGCACGGCGATGTGCCGCGAGCACCACGGGATGGACGGTCGCCACCGCCCCTGACAGATCCTGCGTCGGAGACGCAGGCGGTCGGATTCAGCAGAATCCAAGAATACGGGCTCCCAGTCCGACGCAGTACTGTTGGTGCTGCCACGGCACCTTCACGACCAGCAGCATGATGAGCCGCCCTCGCGGCATGAGGGCGACAGCCGTCGCGGTCAGCGCGACAGCAAGTCTGTCCGCCGGTGTCTCGAAGTTCAATGTCTTTCGCGGCCGCTCGTTGAGTTTGCGTGCGATGGCATTGAGCTGCTGCTGGGACAGCTCTCCGATCGGAGCACCCTTGGGGAGATACTGCCGAAGCAGTCGGTTGGTGTTCTCGTTCGATCCCCGCTGCCACGGGCTTTGAGGGTCGCAGAAGGACACCTGGACTCCGGTCGCCACCGTGAACTTGGCGTGCTCGGCCATCTCCAGCCCTCGGTCCCAGGTGAGTGACCGGCGGACCTCGCCGGGCAGCTTGCCGATCTTTCTTGATCAGCGCCTTCGTGACGGATGGTGCGTCTTTGCCATTGAGCCGGGCGAGCTTGACGAACCGCGTGCAGCGTTCGACCAACGTTGCTACGGCGTGCCTACGGGCCCCTTGAATGAGGTGGCCTTCCCAATGCCCAGGGACAGCTCGATCGTCCGCTTCCACAGGTCGCTCGCTGATCGGGACCGCATCGACGATCTGGCCTCGCCCCTTGCCTCGCAGGGATGAGGACTTGGCACGTCGCATCACCCGCTTCGAACGCAGATGGGCGATGAGTTCTTTCTTGAGGACTCCGCGAGCCTGGACGAACAGCGTCCGAGAGATGGTCTCGTGCGACCCGTAGGGCTCTGAGGACTTGGGGGCGCGGGCTTTCAGCCAGCCCGATATCTGCGATGGCGACCAGTCTTTGCGAAGCTTGGCAGCCACCAGCCTGCGCAGTCTGGGATCAGCTGCAAGCTTGCACATCTTCGGCCGTTTCGCCTGGTCCCAGGCCCGCGTCTCCGCGGCCGCGGCTCGATACACGCCTCGTCCGCCGTTCCGATCGAGCTCGCGATAGACCGTCGAGCGAGGTCGGCCGAGCCGAGCATAGAAGGCGGCGCGCCAACCACGGTGGAATCTCATGAGGCGTCGTCGTGCAAGGTGTTGACCATCACTGGAACACCAGTCCGACCACCAACGCGAGCCACCGGGTGCACCATGCAATGACGCAGCTGTCGCGGTTCAGGGCCCGCATCTCGATCTGGCTTGCGGGTGTCGATTCTGGATTCAGGCGTCGTGCCCACCGCCGACGGGTGAGGACCGCACGACGATCGCACTCGGGTCCTCGTCGAGGACAGTTTCAGCTCTCGATGACAACGACAACAGGTTCGCTGGCAGGTACGTCGAAGCTCGTGCGGACGGAGAACGAGCGACCACGAACGAACTCGCCGTTGCTTTCGCCCTGGGAGATCTCGCAGGCTGCCTCGGCCTCCTCGCACGGCACTTCGCACGCGTCGCCACAGTCCGCGGCAGCCGCGAACGCGTCCACGAGGATGCGGTACTCGCCGGGCGGGGCCACCTCCGTGTCCGTGCACTCCGTGGAGAACCCAACGCAGCACCCTTCTTCCTCGGGTATAGGCACGGCCCGCTCGATCCTGCCGCTCCACCGCACCTCCAGTGTCGCCTCCGGCTCGATCCGCCACAGGGGCTCGCTGCATGACCCCTGGCAAAGGGAAGAGTGGGGACAGTTCCCCTTCGCAGCGTCGCGGCAGTTCCAGTGACAACCGGGAAGCTCCGGTGCCGAACCCTCAATCCCTGCGGGCAGTTCGACTTGGTACGGCGCGTCCATGCATCCGGGGTCGGCAATAAAGACTGGGCCATCGGTCCGATTCTCGATGCGCAGCGACACACTATTTTCGGCGGGTAAGGGAAATGGGTCCGAGGGGACATCGCAGCTGGACGGTGCGCCCGTCTCTATGCCGCCACTCGCCTCGATGCCGTCACTCTCGCCGTTCGCCTCGATACCGTCGGGGTCGCCGCAGCCAAGGGCGGCGGCGAATGCCAGGACTGGCCCAAACGCTGAGCTGACCTGCGTGCTCACGAGACGACGAATAGACTGGGTCAACGAAGTCGGAATCCGGTGCATGAGTGGTCGCTGGTGCAACCTCTGCGCCAGTTCCCATCGGCTCGAGCTTCTCTTGCTTCTACAGAGGATGATGCCAAGGGGCTCCGCGACATTCCTGTCGGTGGATAGGGCAAGGAGGTCGTGGGCACACACACGAGTCCCGCGGAAGCCGGTTTTGCGCAGTTGGTGCTGGGCTGGCGCGCGTGTTGCACGCAGCACTCCCCATGCGCGCGCACGGCCTTTCGAGGGTGCCAGGCCGGATTATGTCGAAATACACGTTAAGCGGTCTGCGGCGAGACGAGCAGAAACCTGCTGCCTCGACCTGGGCTGCACAACACGGTTCTTGCAGCGCGTAGGCCGTTGAAACCCGGAGCCCCGGCGAGTCGTTGGGGGCACGGTGGCGTTCGATCGCAGTAGACCTGCGATGAAGGAACTTGACCATGATCCGCAAGTCCGCACACGTTGTTAGTTAGGCCGCGAGTTTCGCGGCATGTTCCCGTTCGAACTCGTTGGGGGCTAGATAGCCCAGGGTCGAGTGCATCCTGTGAGGGTTGTAGAAGCACTCGATGTAGTCGGCAATTGCGGACTGGGCCTGTGCTTTGGTGGGCCAGATGTTTCGATGGATGAGTTCTTGTTTGAGCTTGTCGTTGACGCTCTCCACGACGGCGTTGTCGTAGCAGTTTCCGCGGCGCGACATGCTCTGCCGCATCTGCGCCCGTTCGAGGCGAGTCCGGAGGACTCTGGAGGCGTACTGGGCGAATTCAATCGTTTGTCGCAACACCTCGAAGAAAAGGAGTCTCGATGAAGAGAAAGAAAGGACGACCTGCGGACCGAGCGTTGCGGCCCCCGATGCGTTCGCCTGGCCGCCCACCGGGGTGGCGCCGCGAACATCGGAAGCGCTTCTGGGACGCGATCGCGCGAGGCGTCGCAAGCGAGAAGGCCGCGGTCTTAGCTGCTCTCTCTCCGGCTGTGGGCAACCGCTGGTTTAGGCAAAGTGGGGGGATGGCACCTTCCAAGTTCCCCAAGCTGTCGGGACGGTACTTGTCGTTCGCAGAGCGCGAGGAGATGGCTCCTCCGCGCGAAGGGCCAGGGGGTACGTGCGATCGCCCGACACCTTGGTCGGTCACCGTCGACAGTCTCAAGGGAGTTGCGACGTAACGCTGCGACTCGCTGCGGGGGTCTCGAGTATCGGGCCACGGCCGCGCAGTGGCACGCAGACCGGCGAGCGGCGCGTCCGAAGATCGCGAAGCTCGTCGCAAACCCCATGTGGCGCCAGTACGTGCAGGAGCGCCTTGCGGGGACGATTTCAACACCAGACGGCGCAGTCCTGCCTGGTCCCGATGTACGCTGGAACGGTCGACGCCACGGTCGTCGACAGGATCGGCGCTGGGCCAACTCATGGAGCCCCGAGCAGATCTCGAACCGGCTCCCCGTTGATTTTCCGGATGATGAGTCGATGAGAATCTCTCACGAGGCCATATACCAAGCTCTCTACGTCCAAGGACGAGGCGCGCTGCGCCGAGAGTTGGTGGCGTGCCTGCGAACCGGGCGAGCGCTTCGAGTCCCCAGAGCTCGAACCCGCGAGCGCGGCAAGAAGTTCGTCAGCCCCGAGATCATGATCGCCGAACGGCCGGCGGAGGCCGACGACCGAGCCGTGCCTGGACACTGGGAAGGCGACCTGATCATCGGTCTGGAAAGCTCCGCGATCGGAACGCTGGTCGAGCGCACGACCAGGTTCACGATCCTGCTGCACCTGCCCAGAATGGATGGTCATGGTGACGAGCCGCGGTTCAAGAACGGTCCCGCCTTGGCGGGACACGGCGCCAAGGCGGTCCGAGATGCGATCGCGGCATCGATCACGGTTTTGCCCGCTGCTCTGCGTCGATCGTTGACATGGGACCAAGGTGCCGAGCTGGCGCAGCACGCCCAGCTACGCGTTGACGCTGGGCTGCCGATCTACTTTTGCGACCCGCACAGTCCCTGGCAGCGCGGCACGAACGAGAATACCAACGGTTTGCTGCGCCAATACTTCCCGAAGGGCACTGACCTCAGCAGGCACTCCGCTACCGACCTCGCTGCCGTCGCTGCCACCCTCAATAGCCGGCCGCGCAAGACCCTCGGCTGGAAGACACCTGGTGAAGCTCTCGACGATCATCTACGCTCGGCCCGACGAAGCGGTGTTGCGACGACCCGTTGAGTTCAAGCTGGCTGCCGCGATCGCAGTGGAAGATGAGGCCAGGGCCAACGCCCCGTCGACCGACTGCGGCGTCGAACGCCGTGGTCACGAGCTCGGCTCTCATGTGGTCTGCGGCGTGCCATCCGACGACCTTCCGCGCGAACAGGTCAACGACGACGCAGACGTAGAGCCAGCCTTCCCACGTGCGTACGTAGGTGATGTCCGAGCACCAGACACGGTTGGGTGCATCGACGATGAAGTGCTGCGCCAGCAGGTTGGGTGAGCACGACAGCTCGTGGTCCGAGTCGGTCGTCCGCTTGAACTTCCTTCTGGGCTTCGCCTGAAGGCCCATCTGAGCCATTTACTTTCGAAGCTGGTTCACGCCGATGCGAAAGCCACGGGCCCTCAGCACTCGCAGCAGACGAGGCCGGCCGTACGTTCCGCGGAACTCGTCGAACGCAGTTCGAATCGCATGCTCAAGCCGCCTCGCCCGTTGCTTGCGCTTCGAGGGCGGTGACTCCCTCTCGCGCACATGGGCGTAGTACGCAGGGCGCGAGACTCCCAAGGCGTCGCAAGCCACCGCGACCGGAAGTTCGCCCTTGGACGCGGCGATGAGGTCGTAGCTCGTCATTCTCCGCCGCCCAGAATGATCGAGGCTTTTTTTAGGATGTCTCGCTCCTGTCGAAGTCGCCGGTTTTCACGCCGTAGCCGCGCCAGCTCCTCGCGTTCGTCGAACGACAGTCCTCCTTGGGCTTCTTCCTTCGCCAGCCGCACCCACTCGTAGAGGCTCTTCTCGTGCACGCCCAAGTCGCGGGCCACCGTCGCGATGCTCATGCCGCCTTGCATGGCCAGCTTCACCGCGTTGGCCTTGAACTCGGCGCTGTACTTTCTTCTTGTCCGCTTCTTCGTCACGTTCGTTGTGCTTGGCATTGTCTCCGCTTTCGGAGTGTCCGGCCAAACCGATCATGCCCATGACTTGGCCTGCTGGGCCAACTGTACGGCCGCAGGCCGATGGCTTGTTCGTGGGTCAAGAGGAGCGTTCCGTTCGTCGTGGACAAGTCTTCGAGCCAGACGCCGGAGGGGCGGCACATGTAGGAGAACTGGTGTTTCTCGAAACAGCATCGCGTCACTCGCCGACGGCCACTGCGAACGGGTGCGACTCCAGCCTCGCCCGACCATAGATTCCTCGGTCCCCAGGGTCACGACCCAATCCCGTCGCGGGTCAGAGACGGAAACCAGGCACGCCTGCACCGAGCCCCATCCGGAGACCAGCAGGGGCTGTTGCACAGACGCCGATTCGTCCAGGACCGAGTGACCCAGTCGACGCGCCGCCTCGAGGTTCGCGCGCGTGATGGTCTCGGTCCCACGGCCCCCGCGCACATTCCAGGAGTTTAGCAGGGTGAGGAAAAAGCCCAGCCGAGGGAGTCTGCGGCGGTGAGCGAGGCCATCGCGACGCTGGATGCAGTGTTGTTTGTCTGCCCTTTGGTCAGCGACAACTATTTCTGCCGGCGCATTGACTCATGTTTTTTGCAACTCTGAGCACATCGTTGCCTCATCGAAAATGCAACCCGTAGAACTCGAGGAGGCCGCGTGCCAAAGGTCAGATCACAAGTACGAAAAGAACTCGCTGAGGCCGTGCGCGATCGATACCGCCCTGCAACACGCGTCGAGAAGTCGAAGATTCTGGACGAGTTCGTCGCGCTCACCAGCCTCCACCGCAAGCATCCGGTCAGGGTCTTGAACAGGCCGGCTGGCACCGCAAGCCCGAGGCGCGCGTCGGCCAGAGTTCCGGTCTACGACGGGGCCGTGGCCGTGGCGCTGACGATCCTCTGGGAGGCCTCTGATCGTATTTGTGGCAAACGTCTGGCGCCGCTACTCCCTGTGCTGATTCCTGCCCTAGAGCGGCACGGGCACCTCGGCCTCGACTCAACCGTCCGAGAGAAGCTCCTCCAGATTAGCCCGGCGACAATCGACCGCCTGTTGTCCCCCAAGCGCAACGGCGGTGTTCGCCGTCAGGCCGACATCGAACAGCAACGTGCCCGCGTCGACCTCCACCCGTGGCGCAGACTCAGCATCGCCCCACTCCATCGGGAGAATGGCTAGCCCTCGGCCTCCAGAGCCGTACGCTGACGAGATCGAGGCGTTCGCGACGTGTGGGGACTTCGAGTAGGGCTTCTTGGTGGCGCAATGCCGACGCTGCGGCGATGCGCTGCGGGTCCCCTTCGCGTGCAAGAGCCGCGGGGGCTGCCCGTCGTGCATGGGCCGGCGCATGTGCGAGAGCGCGACGCTGCTCATGGAGCATCGGTTCCCGGCCGTGCCGTGGCGGCAGTGGGTGCTGTCGCGAGGGGCCGATGGCCGTGCGGCTGGGCTACGACAAGCGCTTGCTCGCACTGGTGTGCCAGCGTTTCGCCAAGAGGGTGATGCAGACGCTGCGTCGACAGACCAAGCTTGAACACGCTCGGGCGACCAGCAGCACGCTGCATCCGGGGATGGTCATCGTAGTGCAGCGGCTCCGCAGTGACCTGGGGTTGTTCGTGCATCTGCACGCGTTGGTGACCGATGGCTGCTTCGAGGCTCCCGATGACGACGCGCAGGAGGTTCGCTTCTGGCCCAGTGAGCAGCTGGCCGCGGAGCACCTTTTGAGTACGCTCCAGCGTCTGCACGCGGACCTCGCCGAGTGTGCCCTTGACGAAGGAGAGCCGCCCGAGGATGGCGTCGCGGCATGCGTCCAGCTTGGGTTATCCGGGCTTGGCCCTGAGCCCGTGCGCGCCCTGCCCTGTGCCGTCGGACCGATGCTTGTCTCGGGCTTCGGCATGCAGCTTCATGCCGCCGTCGCCGTTGATGGTCGCGACCGAAAGCGTCTTGAACGCGTCTGCCGCTATCTGCTGCGTCCCCCGTTTGCGCTCGGTGCCGTGCAGCGCACCGCCGACGGACAGGTCCGCGTGCACTTCAAAAAGCCCAGCCGAAATGGAGCCACCTATGCCGAGATGAGCCCGGAGCGGTTCTTGGCTCGGCTGCGGTCGCCGGGACCTGCGCGGGCTCGGCCGCGGGGGCGCATCCGAGAACAAATGTCCGGGCCCACGGAACCCACCCGATGAAAGAGCGCGACACGAGCCGAGAGGCTACCAACCGCCTGCACAGCCGAACATCGCAGAGGGAAGGTTCGACGCGTGCGAGGGTTGCAAGCGCTCAGACCGCCGAAAATGCCAAAATCCTGCCGCACAACACCGATCGAGCCGCCGATCACCGGGTCCCCTCGCTATACTCGCGGCCATGCGATCGAGCGCAGTGCGGTTCGGCTTGGGCGTGGGCATCGCGGCCGTGGCTCTTTCCACACCATCACTCGCCTCCGCGGCCGATGGAGACACGCTGCTCGAATTTCACTTCGAGCCCGTGCCCGGCGCCCAGATCGCGATCTGGCTTGAGGACAGCGAGGGCAACTTCGTCCGCGACGTCTTTGTCACCCAGGCCACCGGAACGCTCGGCATCGGCAACCGACCGGGTCGCTGGGATTTCTTGTCGAGCTGGCGGTTTCCGTACGGTCCACGGCCCGGCGTCCTTCCGGTCTGGGCCCACGCCCGGGACATCACCTATCCCCAGCTGGTCTTTCACGACGACCAGCCCTCCGATGCCAACTCTTTGGGGTGGCACGAGAACTCCAGCTCTCCGGAGCCGTACTTCTGCCGCCCGCTGACCCCGGACGAGCACGAAGTCATCTCCACCGACACCCTCACCTGCCCCTCGCCGGCGGTGTTCCAGTCGGACAAAGGCCGCTTCTCTGAGGAGACCAGCGTGTACCCGCCGCGCTCCGACCTCGTCGAGTTCGAGACCGAGGGCGACCACGCCGACGTCCGCACGTTCTCCGAACTCAACGACCTCGACACCGTCACCCGCGCGACGCCGGCCGGATACACGCCGCACCTCGTCACGGCCCTCATCCCGGCCGATGTTGCCAATGCCGGGCCGCTGGTTGCCCGCGTCGAGATCAACATCGAAGACGACCAGAACGACAGCTGGGCCTACGATCGGGAGGACGACCACTACGTCGATCCCCGCCTGGCCAGCTTCGGTATCCCCTACCTGGGGCAGCCCTCTATCGTCTACGACGTGAGCTTCGAGCCCACAATGTCGGGCTTCAACTCGACCGATCACTACACCGGATACGGCGACCTCACCGGCGAGTCGGGCACGCTCAATCCCCCCGACGACAGCATCAGCATCGACGACGGCAGCGGCGCCGATCGCCTCCAGCTGTTCACGCTCAATGAGCAGACGTTTCGGTTCGGGGTGTTCAGCCACGGCACCGAGGGCGGCGGCCAGGGCCAAGATCCCGGCTGGGGCAGCTGCGAGGACACCACGCTCGCTGCGCTGACCGACGTCGAGGTTGAGCCGCTCGACTTCGATCGCGTTCGTGTGCACTTCACCGTGCCCGAGGACGTGAGCACCGAACTCGGAGCGGTTCGCATGTTCTATCGACAAGGCGAGCTCGCGCTCACGTCCGACACGCTCCCCTCGGCGATCCAGCAGGTTCCCGCCGAGGAAGACTGCGGAGAGCCGCTCGCGCCGGGCGTGTCCACGTGGTGCGAGCTCGACCAGCTCTTCGGCGCCACGAATTACCAGGTCGGCATCCGGTACGAAGACCGATGCGCCAACAGCAGCGACGTCGCATCCATGGCCGTCACGACCCCGCAGCAGCAGTTTGCGGTCGTCGAGGGGTTCTGTTTCATTGCTACGGCTGCCTACGGCGTCCCGTGGGACAACAAGGTGCAGGCGCTGCGCTGGGTTCGTGACCGCGTGCTGGAGCGTTCGGCACTGGGCAAGTCGATGGTCGATTTCTATTACTACGCGTCTCCTCCGATGGCGCGCCTGATCGCCCGTTCCGACATTGCGCGCGCGATGGCACGACAGGCCCTCGCACCGGTCGCCGAGCTGGCTCAGCTCGCGACGATGGGGCAGCAGGCATCGTGGGGCGAGACCCAGCGGGTCCCCCAGCGCGGATAGCCGGAGCGCCGCTCGCGGACTGCGAGCCCAAAGACGTGCAGCGCGTGTTCAGCAAGCCGGAGGTCTTTGCCCAGTGCCGGGGATGGCTCGGTACACACGAACCCGGTGCGCTCGTCCGGGGGTCGAAGCACATCCGTGGGCCGACGATGCCGAAGTACCCGTAGTGCCCGCGTAACTTCTGAGAGAGCTTTCTGCTGGACTCGGAGGTCATCGTGGCGGTGCCATCGACACCACCTCGCGATCCCCTTGAGCGAACGGCGAAAGCGGTCTTTGGCGGTCTCGCGACGCACGAGCAGTTTTCCGCCGTGCGAGCGCCCCCAGTAGTGCGTGAAGCCAAGGAAGTCGAAGGTCTCCGATCGCTTTCCAGCGCCCGGACCCACGCGCCTCGACCGACGGTCAGGGCGCACGAACTCGATGACTCTCGTCTTCTGGGGATGCAGGGTCAGCCCGTACTTCTCGAATCGCTTCGGAAGCACAGCCATCACCCGCTCGGCATCGTCCTTGCGTGCGAACACAAACACGGCATCGTCCGCGTAGCGAAAGAGCCGAACTTGCCCCCGCATCCGCGGTTGCACGACCTCTTCAAACCACGCATCGAGAACCGCGTGGAGAAAGACGTTCGCCAAGAGCGGCGAAATGACTCCTCCCTGAGGACTCCCGCTGCGTGGATACGACAGCGTCCCATTCTCCAGGACGCCGGCCCTCAACCACTTGCCGATGAGTCTCAGCAGCACTCCATCGAGCACCCTGCGGCGCAGGACCTCCCGGAGATCGCCATGGTCGATCGAGTCGAAGTACTTCCGTATGTCGAGCTCGACGACCCACCCGCCCGCCGTCCTCGTCGCCCGCTCCCACAGCGCTTGCAGGGCTTGGTGCGCGAAGGGACCGGGCCGAAACCCGTACGAGCAGGGCAAGAAGTCCTGCTCGTAGACCGCCGTGAGCACAATCGCCACAGCTCGCTGGAGAACCTTATCCCCGAAGGTCGGGATCCCCAGTGGGCGTGTCTCGGTTCCGCTCCCTTTCGGGATGTTGTGGGCTGTGGATCGTGGCCATCGCGTGGGCGCGGCGCAGATCGAGACCCCGCACGCCGTAGTCGTCGGGCCAAGGCCGGCCGAGGAGCGATGAGACGCAGTTACTGAGCGCAAGGCCGGATCGTGATCGTGGTCGTTGGGGCGCTCGACTGCCAACGCACGACCCCGCCGTAACGTATCGCCGGTGGCAGCGAGTCCCCCGGCACCGCGCATGTGGCCGGGACATTGGGGGAGCACGCGGTACACAACGTCAGCGTTTCGGGGTCTTGGCCCACCTCGAGCACAGCCGCCCCATCGCGCTCGGCGATCCGGCAGTACAGGACTTCGCCGCAACCGCAGCCCTCGACCCGGAGGCGCGGGCGTCCGTCCTCGTTCGCGACACTGCAGACGCGAGTCACATTGGCCGGTTCCAAACGAGTCCAGTTGACCTTCGGTGCATCGGCGGGATCCCGGCTCCTGGAGGAGGTCCGGGGCCCGTTGTGGTTCGCCGAGTTGTCCGGCGTGATCGGGGCGACGTGAGTGGCCGGCTCAGATACACATCCGGCGAGCGACAGACACAGTGAGACGGACAACGTAAGGCGCATTGGTTTGGATTAAAGCCCACGCGGAGCGGGCCTGCGGGGTCTCTGACCGTAGCGCGCTTTCCACAGGCTTGCAGCAGGCTGGGATGGACTGACGACGTAGCCTTCAGCCTGAAGGCCTCGGTTTCGGCCCATGGGGAACACCGGAACCGAATCCGGCGCTAAGCGGCGCCGTGACCGCTAGATATCGTTGAGTTCTCGCTCTGGGCTCTGAAGCGCTCGAAGGCGTCTGCCGAGCAGCGAACGCGTAGCGCCCCTGGATGTTGATGTGCTTGCGCATGAGCGGTGGGGGGCGGGCAGCGTCCTGCTCGTCGACGGGGAAACCGTCCGCGCGAAGCGAACACCCGGGGATCGGTCGATGGGGTGGAAGCTGATGCTGCAGATGGTCGGCCCGTTCGTCGCGATGCCGGCGATGGATCCCATTCAGCGGTGGGGCAGCGCGATCGGCACCGTGCTGGGGAGCTGCTTGTGGCGGCGATCGGGGAACTGCTCAGCAAAGAGCTTGGCGCAGAGGATTGGCCGAACTCGTGGCCCTCCTTCGACGGGATCGAGAAGCTGTGGGCAGTCGCTCATCAGGTTCGCCGGTGGGTGCGGCCTACGGTTGTCGCGTAGAACAGCATCAAGTTGGCTCCGACCCTAAATCTAGCGCGAGAGGGGCCCGTGTTCGATGCTATCGGGGGGCAGAGGCCGCCTGCACGTGGTGAACCTGGCGCCTCTTCGCGCCGTTCTTCGTCCCGATGCCCTGCCCGGAGTCCAGACGAAGACACCTACCCGCATGTAACCGATGAGGTCACAAGACCGCGCAAGAGCATCGGTCATATCCTCGCTGCGTGGGCGCCAAATACGACTACAACATCTACATTCGGCTGACCTCGAGCGCCGAACTCGCAGGGAGAACGAGATGACGAACAACGAAGCCACCGCGAACCACGGCCTCCAAATCCAACCACTGGGACACGCGATGGCGTCATTCCTCGGCATTTCATATCTGGTCTGCATCGCGTTCGGGTTGGCGATGCCCGAAAGTCTCCACATGCACACCGCGTGGTCGCCGCTGTTGCCGGGCTTCGAGTGGCTCACGCTCCCGGGCTTCTTCATCGGGCTCGCTGAATCGTACCTCTACGGCTGGTACTTCGCGTTCATCTTCGTCCCGCTCTATCGCAGATTCGACAAGTGAACCGGCGTTCCGTGGCGACATGCATCGACCCGGGACTCGGTCACACATCACTGTTTCTAAGACGCAGCGCGTTTCCAATCACCGAAACCGAGCTTAGGCTCATCGCCGCAGCTGCAAACATCGGTGAGAGCAGGATCCCGAACACGGGGTACAGCACGCCTGCCGCTACGGGGACGCCGGCAGTGTTGTAGGCGAAGGCGAAGAAGAGGTTCTGGCGGATGTTCGCCATCGTCTTTCGAGACAAACGCCGTGCACGAACGATCCCGCGCAAGTCCCCTTTCACCAGCGTGACGCTCGCGCTCTCCATCGCCACGTCCGTCCCGGTGCCCATCGCGATCCCAACGTCGGCGCCGGCCAGCGCGGGGGCATCGTTGATGCCGTCGCCCGCCATCGCCACGATGCGCCCCTCGGCCTGCAGCGATGCGACCTTCGCCGCCTTCCCGTCTGGAAGTACGCCGGCGATGACCTCGTCGATGCCGAGCTTGGCGGCCACGGCCTTGGCTGTGGTCTCGCTGTCGCCGGTGAGCATCACGACCCGAAGCCCCTCTGCGTGAAGTGCTCTGATCGCCTCGGGCGTGCTCGCCTTGATCGGGTCGGCGACCCCGATGATCCCGGCAAGCTCTCCGTCCACGGCAACGAACATCACCGTCTGCCCCTCGGATCGTAGCGTCTCGGCTCGCTCGCGCAGCGGCTGAGGATCAACGGAGACCTCCGCCATCATCGCCGGGTTTCCAAGCGCAACGTAGTGGCCCTCGACGGTGCCCCGGACTCCCTTGCCCGTCACCGACGAGAAGTCGACGGCAGCAGGGAGGTCGTGTTCGCGCGCTTCGGCACCGCGGACGATGGCCTCCGCCAACGGATGCTCGCTGCCCCGCTCGAGCGCAGCCGCCAAACGTAGCAGCGACCCCTCTTCCATGCCCACCGCCGGCTCGACCGCGACGAGGGAAGGACGACCCTCGGTCAGCGTGCCCGTCTTGTCGACCACGAGCGTGTCGACCTTGCGCAGCACCTCGATCGCCTCCGCATTCTTGAACAGCACCCCGATCGACGCCCCCTTGCCGGTGGCGACCATGATCGACATCGGCGTGGCGAGCCCAAGAGCACAGGGACACGCGATGATCAGCACGGCCACCGCGTTGATCAGGGCATACGCCATTGCCGGGTCCGGACCGAACACTGCCCACACGATGAACGTGACGACCGAGGAGAGGATCACCGCGGGCACGAAGTACGATGCGACAACGTCCGCGAGTTTCTGGATCGGGGCCCGGCTGCGTTGCGCCTCGGCGACCATCGTGACAATGCGCGAGAGCAGCGTCTCGGATCCGACCTTCTCGGCCCGCATGACCAACCCACCGGTGCCGTTGACGGTCGCACCGATGATCTTGTCTCCCGGAGACTTCTCCACGGGGATCGGTTCGCCCGTGACCATCGACTCGTCGACATTGCTGCTGCCTTCGAGGACCTCTCCGTCGACCGGGACCTTCTCGCCGGGCCGTACGCGCAGCCGGTCGCCTTGCTGAACCCGGTCCAGCGGTACGTCGGCCTCGCTGCCGTCCTCCTGCAGCAGGCGCGCCGTCTTGGCTGCCATCCCCAGTAGTGCCTTGATCGCCGCCCCGGTTTTGCTACGAGCCTTTAGCTCCAACACCTGACCGACGAGGATGAGTGTGACGATCACACCTGCAGCCTCGAAGTACACCGCGACCTCCCCACCATGGCCTCGGAACGACGCCGGGAAGACTCCCGGGGCCAGCGTTGCGACGAGGCTGTACAGATAGGCGACGCTCACCCCCAGCCCGATCAGCGTGAACATGTTGAGGCTCTTGTTCCTCACCGAGCGAACGGCGCGAACGTAGAATGGCCAGGCCGACCACAGACACACCGGGGTCGCGAGGACCAGCTCGATGAACGCCCGAGTGCGGCCGGGGAGCAGACTAGAGATGGGCCGGCTGGGGAGCATGTCGATCATGACGATCGCCACCAACGGAACCGAGAGAGCAGCCGAAAACCACAGCCGCCGGGTCATGTCCCGCAGCTCAGGGTTGTCCGCATCGTCATCCACACTCACGGTGCGCGACTCGAGCGCCATCCCGCACTTGGGACAATCCCCGGGCTCGTCCTCGACGACTTCCGGATGCATTGGACACGTCCACTCCGTCTTGGTCGACAAACCCGGGACGCCCTTGGTCTCAAGAGCCATCCCGCACTTGGGACAATCCCCCGGTCCGATCTGTTCGACCTCCGGATGCATCGGGCAGGTGAACACCGTACCCTCGGGTGCCTCCACGGGCGGGGCCGGATCACCCAGGAACTGCTCGGGGTCGGCCACGAAGCGCTCGCGGCAACGCGCCGAGCAGAAGTCGTGCGTCTCCCCTTCGTGCTCTGCGCGATGTCTGGTGGGAGGCTCGACCGTCATGCCGCAGACAGGGTCTTTGGCGGGAGATGAATGGTGGCTCGTCGATTCAGACATCAGGCGTCTCCTCGGGAAATGGTTGAGTGGAACGAAGGCGCTTGGCGAGCCGGCGCTCTTCGACAGCGCAGTACAGGACCGGCACGACAAACAGCGTGAGCAGCTCGATGGCCATCCCGCCCACGGACGGCAGCGCCATCGGCATCATGATGTCGGCACCGCGGCCCTGGGATGTGATCACCGGCAGGAGTGCTAGGATCGTGGTTGCGGTGGTCATCAAACACGGCCGGACACGCCTGGACCCAGCCTCGAGCGTCCGTCGCCGGACCTCCATCACCGTTTTGGGCGGGTCCTGCTCGAAGCGCTGCTTGAGGTACGTGGAGATCACCACGCCGTCATCGGTCGCGATGCCGACCAACGCGATGAACCCGATCCACACCGCGACGGACATGTTGATCGTGCGGACCTGAAACAGATCCCGCATCGGCGTTCCCAGCAGCTCGAAGTCCAGAAACCATGGCTGACCGTAGAGCCACAGCAGGATGAATCCACCCGAGACCGCGACCGCGACGCCGGTGTAGATGATCGCCGTTGTCGCGACTCGGTGGAACTGCAGATAGAGCAGGATGAAGACCAACGCCAGCGCGATGGGGATCAACATCATCAGCCGTTTCTCGCTGCGAATTTGATTCTCGTAGGAACCCGCAAACTCGTAGCTGACCCCCGCGGGGACCTCGAGTTCACCGCTTTCGATCTTCGCTTCGATCATTTGCTGCGCCTGCTCGACCACCGCGACCTCTGCGATGTCAGGCTGTCGGTCAAACAGGACGTAGCTGGTCAAGAACGTATCCTCGGACTTGATGACCTGAGGACCTCGCACGTACTGGATGTGGGCCAGCTGGCTCAACGGGATCTGTTCCCCACCTGCGGCCGGCACGAAGACGCTGTCGAGGGCCTCCAGACTGTCGCGCTCCTCCCTCATGTAGCGGACCCGCACCGGATAGCGCTCTCGCCCCTCGACGGTGCGGGTGAGGGTCATGCCTCCCAAGGCCACCTGCAGAACGTTCTGTACGTCGACGATGGTCAATCCAAATCGGCCGATCGCCTCCCGGTCGAGTTCGATCTCCAGGTAGGGCTTCCCGACTACCCGGTCTGCGAACACGGTCTCCGGACGGATCGTCGGCACGCCCTGAAGAACCTCTTCGAGGCGCAGCCCAAACGCCTCGATCGCCTCGAGCGTCGGGCCGTGCACCTTAATCCCCATCGGAGCCCGCATGCCGCTCTGCAGCATCACGATGCGTGCACCGATCGGCATGAGCGTCGGGGCACTGGTGACACCGGGACGCTCGGCCGCGGCAACGATTTCGGTCCAGATATCCGCGGGCGACCGAATATGGTCGCGCCACTGCCGAACGCGGGACCCGTCCTCGGCGACCTTGTACTCGGGAACGTAGGTGATGACGGTCTCCAACATCGACAGCGGCGCAGGATCGAGCGCCGTGTCGGCGCGGCCGAGTTTCCCCACCACGCGATCAACCTCGGGGATCTGAGCGATCGCCGCGTCGATTCCCGAGAGCTGCTCGAGGACCTCTCCCATCGATGCGTGCGGCATCGTCGTGGGCATGTACAGGAACGAGCCCTCGTCGAAGGGCGGCATGTACTCCCGCCCAAACCCCGGGAACGCATGCGCCACCGCCGACACCGGTTTTGTCGTGCGAATCTCCTGCGGGAGCTGGCCGAACAGGGTGTCGAAGCCGAGCCAGGCGGTGGTTCCAAACAACACCATCGACGCTGGAATCAGCAGGAACACTGCTTTGTGTCGCAAGATGGCCGACAGCAACCGCGGGTAGACCGACTCGAACAGCCGGAAAGTGCCCATCACCAGCAGGATGAGGCCTCCGACGAAGAGGACGTTGGCCGCGAGCCCCTCCCCCCGGCCCAGCGGGAGCCAATCTTCGGCGAGCAAGAAGGTCACCGCGATGATGGCAAGCAGGTTCTCAGCCACCGTGATGCCGCGGCTCACCCTGCGATTCAGCAGCGGTCGCGCGAGGCGATAGAGCCCGAGCCCGAGCACGAAGGAGCCTCCCAGCAACGAATATGGAAGAAGCAGGCCCCCCAACCCGAGCAGGACCCAATCCCGTGCATGCTCGGCGCGGAACAGTGACCGAGCGACGCGGCGAATGCCCGTGCTCGAGGTCACTGGCGCAGTGGGGCGCTCGCGAAACACGACCAGCGCAGCACCAGGGAGCACGAGCAACGCAAGCAGAAGGACTCCGCCCATCGCAAACGTCTTCGTGAACGCGAGTGGTCCGAACAGCCGTAGTTCCGTGGAGGAAAGGCCGAAGACGGGCAGGAAGCTTACCACCGTCGTGAGCACCGAGGTGACGACCGCCGGCGCGACCTCGGCTGCGGCTCGGCGCACCACGACCGCCCGCGAGGCTCCGGGCGGGGCATCTTCGAGGTGCTGGCTGATGTTCTCGACGAAGACGATGCCGATGTCGACCATCGTCCCGATGGCGATCGCGATGCCGCCCAGGGCCATGATGTTGGCATCCACCCCGGAAAGCTTCATCGCGACGAAGGCCGCGAGAACCCCCAGCGGAAGCATCATCGAGATCAACATCGAGCTGCGCATGTTTCGCAACATGACCAACACCACGATGACGGTGATGAGGATCTCCTGAAAAAGCGCGGTAGAGAGCGTGCTGAGGGTCTCTTCGATCAGCGTGGTCCGGTCGTAGAACGGAACGACAGTGACCTTGCTGACCGTGCCGTCTTCGAGGGTGCGGCTGGGCAGGCCCGCTTGAATCTGCTCGACCTTCTCCTTGACCGCCGATATGACCGCCAACGGATTCTCCATGTAGCGCGCAACGACCACGCCGCCCACAGCCGGGGCTCCCTCGTCGTCCAGCGCTCCGCGTCGCAGCGCTGGACCCATCGAAACCCGCCCAACATCTCGAACCCGGATGGGCGTGTGCTCGCGAGCGACGACGACGGTTGCCTCCAAGTCTTCGAGCGTCTTGATGAACCCGAGCCCGCGCACCATGTACTCGACGTTGTTGACCTCGAGCGTGCGAGCGCCGACATCGAGGTTGCTGTTGCGGACCGCGCCCGCCACCTGGGCGAGCGTGACGCCGTGTGCCCGCATCGCCTCGGGGTCGACGTCGACTTGGTACTCCCGCACAAACCCGCCGACCGAGGCCACCTCGCTGACGCCCTCGACAGACTGCAGCGCGTAGCGGACGGTCCAGTCCTGGATGCTCCGGAGTTCGTCGGGGTCCCAGCCGCCGACGGCTCGTCCTTCCGGGTCCTGGCCCTCGAGCGTGTACCAAAAGATCTGCCCCAAGGCAGTCGCATCGGGGCCGAGCGTGGGCGTGACCCCGTCCGGGACGGTCCCCGGCGGCAGAGACGCCAACTTCTCCAGCACGCGTGAGCGTGACCAGTAGAACTCGACGTCATCGCTAAAAATGATCGAGATCGTCGAGAAGCCAAAAGCCGACGAGCTACGGATCGTTCGCACCCCGGGAATTCCGAGCAACGCCGTCGTCAGCGGGTACGAGACCTGGTCTTCAATGTCTCGAGGGGAGCGTCCTTCCCACTGCGTGAAGATGATCTGCTGGTTCTCGCCGATGTCCGGAATGGCATCCACAGGGACCGGATCGCGGGGCATCGAACCACTGTCGAATGAGAAAGGCGCCACGTAGATGCCGCCGGCGACGAGCATCGTCGCAAGCAGAAACACGATGAGCTTGTTCTCGACGAACCACCCGATGAGTGCCTCCCAAGCATCACGCGGTGCGTCGCCGTCGGGCTGAAGATCAGCGTTCAATGTTGATGCCCTCCCGCGGCCGGTCGCCCGGCCCTGGCCGCCCTGGCGGAGGGGGGCCTGAGGTAGGCGCCCGGGCCAACCTCCTTCCGAATCTCACCGCAGTCCAACATGGAGGCACCGAAGTACGGGTTGTCGAGCACGGTGCCCTGCTGCAACCAAAGCGCGCCCTCGTTCTGTGAAGCCATCGGGCAGTGTGCCAGGTGGACTGCCCCCTCGAGCGGGTTTCCAAATCGACCCATCAGCCCAATGACGGCCTCGCTCAGGGGCTCAAACCCCGCTCGAGCATCTTCGAGCGTCTGTGCCTTGGAGACATGTTGCCCGTGACCACGCAGCGCGACCGAGCTCTCCGACCACGCCTCCCTGGCCTCCGTCGGGCGCGTCATCTTCACCGCGACGACCGCATCGGAGAGCACTTCCGCGGAGGTCTTGGCTCGTTCCAGGTCGTCGTCGGCAAGCGCCACCTGGACGGCCAGATACGCAGTGACAACCGGGGCGAGTTCCTGTCGCTGCTCGTCGGATAGCTCGACAACGCGGTCCCAGATCCCCTCTTCGCTGTCGTCCGCGGAGGTCATCATGCTGGCCCCACCCCGAATCTGGAGGTCGGCGTCGAGCGCAAAAGCACCTCGCGTCACGACCCTCTCGCCCTCGGAGAGGCCCGCCACGACCGGGTAGAACTTGCCAAGCCTGGGCCCGAGCCGAACGATTCTAGCCTCGTAGACAAGGCGAGCCTCGGTCTCCACCTCCACGTAGACCACTGCGCGCCGACCGGTGAACAGCGGCGCGGTCGAGGGAACGACCAGCGGCGTGGGCGAGCCCTCGGGATGTTTCGTTGCGACCGTGGCCTCGGCGAACATACCGGGCCGAAGGCGGCCATCGCGGTTGTCGAGCTGTACACGAACCCGCGCCGTGCGGCGCTTCGCATCGAGGATCGGGTCGATGAACGTGACGGTGCCCTCAAACACTTCGTCAGGCACCGCCTCCACCGAGACCTGCACCGTCTGCTGGAGCGAGAGCCGGGCCAGATCGCTTTCGTAGGCATCGAGCTGCACCCAAAGCGTGTTCAGGTTGGCGATGCGATACAGCGATGCACCGGTCGTGATGTACACGCCCTCGGTGGCGATGCGCTCGATCACCGTGCCCGAGAACGGAGAGCGGATCGCCACCGCACGGGTTGGCTTCTTCTGGCCTTCCATCCGGGTGACCTCGGCGTCAGGAACACCGAGCAACGCGAGTCTCTCGCGAGCGGCGTCGAGGGCAGCATCGGCGGCCCAACGAGAGGTCTCCGGGCTGTCCCGCATCCGATCGACCTGCCGCTTCGCAACGAGCAGGTCTTGATGGGCCGCAAAGACCTCTGGGCTATAGAGCGTCGCGATGACCTGCCCCTTACGGACACGCTTACCGGTTTCCCTCACCCGTAGTTTGTCGATGCGTCCGCCGATCCAAGACGTCACGGTCTTGAGCGAGGCCTCGTTGGGCTCGATTCTTCCCAGAAGTCGCAGGTCGGCCGTCGCATGCGCCTGACGACGGACCTTGGCCGTGGTCAGTTTTGACAGAACTCGTGCCCGCTCCGAGAGCACGATGCGGTCGGCCGCCAGAGCCAGGTCGTCGCCCGCGTCGTTCGAGACTGGGATCAGTGTCATCCCGCAGATCGGGCATTGCCCCGGCTCAGCTAGCTGAATCTGTGGGTGCATCGAGCAGGTCCAGGTCGTCGCGACGTCCGACGCTTCGCCATGGGCGTGCGTTTCGTCTTTCGACTCCTCGCCGGGCGAGAACAACGCTAGAGCCCCCGCACCGAGGCCGAAGCCAACCGCGGTGAACACCAGCGCCCGCATCAGCCCGCCGGACTCGGCCGGCGCCTGCGCGCCGGGTGTTGGCGGGATTTCAGGACCGGCGTCGAGTGAATCCGCTCGCTCCGCAGGCGCCGGTCCGTCATCATCCGAAGTCTCAGGGTCAACGTTGTTCGTCATCGGAAACTGCCTTGGGTGTTGGAGATGTGGGAGCGGAGGTGCGAACCGGCCGGCCAACGGCGCGCTCGAGCCGGGCCAGTTCGGTTCCGTAGTCGGCCTGCGCAGCGAACCGCTCCCCGCGAAGGCCCAAGAGCGCCTGCTCCGCAAGCAGGAGCTCAGCCACTGTCGCGCGGCTGGACGCAAAGCTGGCCAAGACGGACTCGAAGGTGGTCTCGGCCTGTGGGATCAGCGTGCTGCCGTAGAACTCGACCCGGCGGACAGCGTCGTCCACCAGCGCCGCACGCTCGCCGACCTGAGCCGCAACGCCGTTGCGGGCATCGAGGGCCCTAGAGCGCAGTGCAGCCCCTCGGGCACGAGCCTCCGCCTCGCCGGCTTTGTAAGCCCGGGACCACAGCGGTACCTTCATCGAGAAGGTAAGCGCGACGGCGTCCTTTCCGCTGTCCGCAGGGCCTGGGTTGGCCGGGGCCTCCCCTGTGAGAATCCAATCCACCCCCACCCCGAAGCTCGGCGCCCGCTCGGCTCGAGCCTGACGCTCGCGCTGCCCCGCAGCGTCGGAGAGCGTGGCCAGGGTTTGCACATCGGGATGCTCGGCCGCCGCCGCACGAAGTTCCTGGGGCGTTTCAGCCAACCCCGCGACCTCGGGCTCCCGCCGACTGACCGGCGTCGGAGTGTCGTCCGGCGCGCCCAGCACGCGCACGAGCTGAATGCTCGCGACCCGCTGACGCTCGAGCACGCTTGCGTGCCGGTCCCGAGCCTGGGAGCCCATCAGGTCGATCTGCGCGAGGTCCGAAAGCTCGGCCGCACCGACAGAAAGGCGGCCTCGAACCTGCTCGGACAGGCTCTGCAACACGTCGATCTCATCGCGCAGCACCTCGGCCTGCCGATGCAGGCGCCACAGGGTCCAGTCTGTCTCTTATACACATCTGACGCTGCCGACGA
>OJGU01000293.1_pt1 | contig 32552 bp, 28 predicted proteins | sample 1594741 | NCBI WGS metagenome assembly OJGU01 (sample SAMN05416841, study PRJEB24817) | seawater metagenome | isolation source: Sea water | place: Canada:Atlantic | collected 2013-07
CCCGAGCCGGCCCCGGATGAACCGACATCGCCCGAACCGGCATCACCGGACGTTCTTGGAGATGATCCGTTCGCGTTGCCCTCCAAGCCGGCCGTCGCAGCCGCACCCGAGTCGTCGAGCCCGTTCGGCGCGCCCGCAGGCGACGCTAGCCCGTTCGGTGCCGCTCCCAGCGACGCGCCGTTCGGATCGCCGGCGCCATCCGACTTCGGAAACCCCGTGTCGGTGTTGGACGATGACTTGAACAGCAGCGACTGGGGCTTCGGTGCCAAGGCTGCGCTGTTCCTGGTGGTGGCCGGATTCGTTGCCGGCGCGTTCTACATCATGTCGATCGGCTGAACGTCCGCAGCGCGGCCTCGAACCGGTCGAGTTCGGCACCGGTGCCGACGCTGGCTCGGACACAGCCCTCGAGTCCCGGGGTACGCGACACGTCCTTGATGAGGATCCCCTGCGAATGCAGGTGCGCGACCAATGCGGGGGCTCGGTTTGCGGGGGTGAGCCGGGCGAGGACGAGGTTCGAGTTCGATGGGAACACGCTCGTGTTGGGTAGACTCGCAAGCAGGTCGCACAGTCGCGAGCGAGAGGCCCGCGAGCGCTCGAGCATCGCGTTACGGGCCGCATCGGCTTGAACGAGGAGCACTTCGGCGATCGCCAACGACGTGGCGGAGATGTTGTACGGGTGCCGGACCTTGTCGAGCTCCGCGGCGAGAGACGGCGACCCGACGCAGTAGCCCAGGCGAAGCGCGGCGCCACCGACCTTGGACAGCGTGCTCATGAGCACGACGTTCTCCGGGAGGTCGGGCCTCCACATCGAAGCCCCGGGGGCGTAGTCGGTGTACGCCTCGTCGATGACGAAGACCGTATCCTCGAAGTCCGCGAACCAGCGCTCGATCACCCCGGCGTCCCACAGGTTTCCGGTGGGGTTGTTGGGTCGGGCGAGAAAACACAGCGCCGCTGACTGCAGCGCGACTCGCATGGCTTCGTCGTCCAGTTCGAAGTCCGCACCGAGCGGAACTTCGGTGATCGGCATCCCGATGACGGTCGCGCTGTGCCGGTACATCACGAAGGTCGGCGTCGGGACCACCAGGCGTCCATCGCTCCCGCTGAGCGCGGTGAGAAGGGTGGAGATGATCTCGTCGCTGCCGTTGCCGAGCACGATGCGGGCGGGGTCGCAGCCCATGCGTGCGCCCAGCAGGGCACGAAGGCGCCGTCCGGACGTGTCCGGGTAACGTCCAAGCTCTACCCGCCGCACGGCATCGGCAACCGCGTTCATGACCTCGTCTGGCCACGGCTCGGCGCACTCGTTGGCGTGCATCCGAGCACAACTCGGATCGGCGGGGGGAACGTCGTAGGCGGTCAGCTCGGCGAGCTGCGGGCGTAGGTGCCGGGTCCAGCTCACGCGTCGCCGTCTTTCAGGCGGCATTCGACCGCGCGTGCGTGCCCTTCGAGCCCTTCGGCGCGAGCAAGCGCGGTGATGGCCTTGGCTTGGGCTTCCAGCTCCGCTCGGTCGAGCTTGAGGACGCTGGTGTACTTCATGAAATCCCACACCCCCAGGGGCGAACCGAACCGAGCCGCGCCGGCGGTGGGCAGCACATGAGATGGGCCAGCTGTGTAATCGCCAGCGGCCTCAGGAGTCCACGCTCCGACGAAGATGGCGCCGGCGCGGGTGAGTGCAGGCGCGATGACTTCGGCGCGCTCGATGAGCAGCTCCAGGTGCTCGGGCGCGTAGTCGTTCGCAGCCTCGATCATCCCCGATAGATCGGCGACGAGCACCGCGGCCCCATGCTCGCGGAGCGAGGTGATCGCGATGTCGGCACGAGGCAGGTCACCGAGCTGGCGCGTCAGCGCGGCGTCGACTGCCGCGGGCAGGTCCGGTGCATCGGTGACCAGGATGGCGCATGCCTGGGGATCGTGTTCGGCTTGGCTGATGAGGTCGGCCGCGACCAGCTCGGGGTTGGCGGAAGCGTCGGCCATCACGAGAATCTCGCTCGGCCCGGCGATGCCGTCGACGTCACACACGCCGAAGACCTGGCGCTTGGCGGCGGTGACGTAGGCGTTCCCGGGGCCGACGATCTTGTCCACGCGAGGGATGGTTTCGGTGCCAAACGCTGCGGCGGCAATCGCTTGTGCGCCGCCCACCTCGAAGACGCGGTCGATCCCGGCGACGCTCGCCGCATGCAGCACCACGTCGCTGGCGCGCGGGGTCAGCAGGAAGACTTCGCGTACGCGCGCGACCTTGGCGGGGATGCCCGCCATCAGAACGGAGGAGGGGTACGCGGCGGTTCCCCCCGGCGCGTAGACGGCGACTCGTGACAGCGGTGCGGCTCGAGAGTGCAGGGACCAGCCCTCTTTCTCGATGCCGGTTGTTGGGAACTTCTGAGTGCGGTGAAACAGGTGTACCCGGCGAGCCGCGAGTTCGATCGCCTCGCGAACCTCGTCGGAGACGTTCGAACTGGCGGCCCGCCAGCGCTCGTTGCTCACCTCGAGGTCCGCGGCGGTGATCGTCCGCGCCTCGAACTCTTCGACGCAGTCGAGAATCGCGGCGTCCCCACGGGCGCGAACGTCGGCGAGGATCGTGCGGGCGGCGTCGTCGGCCGCGCCGTCGAGCCCGGCGCTGCGGCTGCACTGCAGTCGCCAGGTCGCACTAGCCTCTGCCGAGGGGGAGCCACCGGCCTCTTGCGGGCGGAGATCGATGCGCGGCAGTCCTGCAAACCCGGCTGACATGCGCCGAAGGTACTGCAAGCAGCCCCGGCTTGCTCGCCATGACGGCCCCGAGCGCGGCATACTGCTCGCGATGCGTACCTGGACCGACCTCGTCCGCGCCGCGGCGGCATCCGGGATGCTCGTGTGCATCGTGGCCGGGTGCGCCGAGGACGGCGGGGAGGAATCGGAAGCGCCGGCTCCGATGAACGCCGCGACGACGGACGACGGTGAGGATGCATCGTCGGGCTCCTCTGGGGATGCCTTCTCCGACGATGGGCAGGACGTGTGCCTGTCGGCTTCGGCTGTGACGCCTGGGGTGTACTTCGCCTCGCTGCGAGGGAAGCGCTCCAGCGGCGGTGGAGCGTGCGGGGAGGGCGGTCCCGATGTGTTCTTTCGGGTCGCGGTCGAACGTCGAAGCGATCTTCGGGTCTCAGCGGTGGGGGACGGCTTCACCCCGCGGGTCGGGGTGTTCGGCAACGACTGCGCGGTGCGTTTCGAAGACAGCGGCCTGCTGTGTACGAGCGGCGTGCCAGGGTGGGTGACGGACGTTCCAGCCGGTGCCGAACTCTACGTTGCGATCGGCGCGAGCCAGTCCGAGATCGATGCCAGCGGAGACGGGGCGTTTCGGCTCGATGTGCAGGCTCGAGACGTGCTTGCCCTCGGCGAGGGCTGCAGCGACGAAGCGTGGGGCCGGTGCGAAGGCGGGACCACCTGCGCCGTGCTCGCGGGCACGGAGGAGCCCGCTGTGTGCGTGTCGATCCCCGGCGACCGCTGCGGAAATCCGATCGCCGTGGATGTTGCTCGAGGCGCCACGGCGCTGTCGATCGAGCCCGGGGAGCTTCACACCGACGCTCATCGCCACACCTGTGGGGGAGATCGGATCTCCGAGCGGGTCTATCGATTGGAGATCCCTGCGGTGTCCGCGGAGGCCACGCTGCGGATCGAGGGCGAACGGGTCTCGGTCCTCGCCGCGCGGGGCCCGACCTGTCTGACCGAGGAAGAGCGAGCGTGCGGCGCCGATCCGAACGGTCTGGCGAGGATCGAGCTGGAGGGCCCGTTGCCCAGGACGCTCTACCTCTTCGTGGAGCTGGCTGAGGACGAGAGTGAGCTATCTCCAAGCATCGTCCGCCTGATGCTCGAAGACGCGTGAGCTTCGACCGAGCGCGGCTGTGCTCAGAGGCCGCCCTATGAGGTCGGCACGGTGGCTCGCAAGGGATCTGCGCTCACGTCGTCGGGCGGGCGCCAAGACTGCGCCCACCGCCCAGTGCTTCACCTCGCGGCCGGGGGTCTCAAACACCCCACAAGGGGTGTGGCGAGCTTCTGCGATGTGCTCTAAGGTCCCGCACCATGTCCCGCAGCCTGTTTACGAGCGAGTCCGTCACCGAAGGTCACCCCGACAAAGTCTGCGACAAGATCAGCGACGCGATCCTCGACGCCCTCATCGCCGACGACCCGACCTGCCGGGTCGCGTGTGAAACCTTGGTGAAGACCGGCTACGTCAACGTCGCCGGTGAGGTCACGACCAACACCTACGTGGACATCCCGACCGTCGTTCGCCAGACGCTCCGGTCGATCGGCTACACCAGCTCGGACATGGGCTTCGACGCCGACAGCTGCGGCGTGCTCGTCGCGCTCGAGGCTCAGAGCCCCGACATCGCGCAGGGGGTCGACGGCAAGGGCGTCTACACCGAAGAACAGGGCGCTGGCGACCAGGGCATGATGTTCGGCTACGCCTGTCGCGAGACCCCCGAGCTCATGCCGATGCCGATCGCACTCGCGCACAAGCTGACCCATCAGCTTGCCGAGGTGCGGCGCCGCGATGCCGACCGCTCCTTCCTTCGCCCCGACGGCAAGGCCCAGGTCACGGTCGAGTACGACGACGCTGGCAACCCCAAGCGTGTCGACACCGTCGTCGTGTCCACGCAGCACAGCCCCGACGTGAGCCACGACCAGATCAAGGACTTCGTACACGAGTCCGTGATCAAGCCGGTCGTGCCCGCCGAGTTGCTCGACGGCAAGACGCACTACTTCATCAACCCAACCGGTCGCTTCGTCATCGGTGGCCCCATGGGAGACTCGGGTCTGACCGGTCGCAAGATCATCGTCGACACCTACGGCGGCATGGGTCGTCACGGCGGCGGTGCGTTCTCGGGCAAGGACCCCTCGAAGGTCGACCGTTCGGCTGCCTACTACGCGCGCTTCATGGCCAAGCACCTCGTGGCCGCCGGACTCGCCGACCGCTGCGAAGTTCAGCTCGCCTACGCCATCGGTGTTGCCGAGCCTGTGTCGATTCGCGTGGACAGCTTCGGTACCGGCAAGCGCCCCGACAGCGACCTCGCCGACATCATCGAGAAGCACTTCGACGCTCGCCCCGCGCACCTCATCGAGGAGCTGAACCTGCTGCGCCCGATCTTCAGCCCCACGGCTGCGTACGGCCACTTCGGTCGCGACGGCGAGGGCTTCACTTGGGAGAAACTGCCCAAGCTCGAAGCACTCAAAGCGGAAATTGGTTGATAAGGGGAACCGCATGGTTCCCCTCGCTGCGGGGGCGTAGCCCCCTTCGCTCACCCCTCCCAGGGCGCCCTGTCGGGCTTGCTCGTCGCTTCGCTCCTCCAGTGGATGCGGAGCGACGGAGGCGGGCGGGCGGCCTGTCGGGCTTGCTCGTCGCTTCGCGCTTCCGGTTCGTTGAGCGGGGTGCTGGGGGCCGTGAACAAACGAAGAAGGCCACGCTTCCCTCTCGCTAAGGAAACGTGGCCTTCTCCTCCACGGAGAATGGGAACAATCTGGATTCGATGGCTGCCTTTCGGTTGGAGGGGTCAGAGCCGCTGCATCGGGCTCCCTACGCTTGGATGGTGATCTTGCGGGGTTTGTTGGCCGCGGCTTTGGAGAGTTGGAGTTCGAGGACGCCGCGCTCGAGCGTGGCTTCGATGGCGTCGGGGTCAACATCGTCTCCGAAGCCCAGAGAGCGTACGTAGACCGCCTCAGCGCCGCGGGTGGCTTCGAACTTCAGCTCTCCATCGTGAAAGCTGATGTCGATGTCGCCGCGTTGAACTCCTGGGACATCGGCTCGGACCAGATAATGGTCGTCGCTTTCGAATACGTCGACAGGGGCGGTGAGACGGGGAAGCTTGGGGGCTTCGGAGTGAGTGGACACTGCGGTTTGTTCGGACATCGGGGAACTCGTTCGTTGACGGGTGACTAGGCGGCGTTGATGGTGATCTGACGCGGCTTCTGTTCGGCCCGCTTGGGAAGGGTGACAGTGAGGATGCCGTTCTCGAAGGATGCTTCGATGCCTTCGGGGTCGACCTTGGGACCCAGCTTGATGCTCTGTTCGAAGGACACGTTTCGGCGTTCGCGGCGAATGGCCCGGAACCCTTCGGGGGCCTCGTTCGAGCGTGCGGCACTGAGCTTGAGGTGGCCGTCGGCGACTTCGATCGACAGGTCCTGCGGGGACAGTCCGGGGAGGGCGCTCTTGAGGGAGAACGCTTCGTCGGTCTCTTCGACGGTGAAGCTGCGACGAGTGGGTCGAGCCTTCGGGGTCGGGAAGAGGTCCCGGAACGCTGCGTCAACCTGTCGGCTGAGGGAGCGAAAGTCGTTGATGAAGGGGTCGGGGGTCGTTTTCCACTGCATGAGCATGACGGTGCACTCCTTGGTCTTGGGTCCTCGGGCCGCGCCGCCGCCGTGATGCGGATGCTTGGGGAAGGCGCGACGGTGCACGCGGTCCGAGGAAGTCTGCGGTTGTGCCGCTGTTGTTGCGGCGGGCCGAGGGGACACCCGCGCCGCTCTTGCGGCTTGTCGGGGGGCCTCGTCGACCTCGAAGCGAACCTAAGCCTCGGCTCGGAGGTGTCAACACAACCCGCAAACACTTTTTTCAAAGCTGCCCGATCGGTCTGGAGGCCCCTTGGGGGGCCAGCACGCGAGAAACCACCGCCTCGCGGCCCGGGGGAATCAGTCCGAGCAGGACCCCAAGCGCAGCCACGCTCCCAAAGAACGACCGAGCGCCCGAACCTGGCTGCGTGTCGAGCGACCAACCTCCGCCGCGTCCTCGGCCGCCCGCGCACTGCTCGGCCGCCGCCCAGGCTCCTTCGCCAGACACGCCCGGACCAGCCGGAGTACAGCGTCCGGCGTGTCCGCAGCCGCGAACTCCCGCAACTGTGGTGGCTCCTCGTACATGTGCTGGTACAGAACTTGGGTGGCTCTTCCCTGCACCGGCGCACGCCCGGCGAACATCTCGTAGAGCACGCAGCCCACGCTGTACATGTCGCTGCGTGCGTCGGGGTCCTCGCCGCGCAATTGCTCTGGGCTCATTGTGGCTGGGCTTCCCAGAAGCTCGCCGTGGGGCGTGAGTCTCCCATCCCAATCGGCGTCGGTCTTGGGATCTTCGGGCTGCGGAAGCCGGGCGAGGCCGAAGTCCACGAGCTTGATTCGGTTGTCCTTTGCGGACACAAAGATGTTCGCCGGCTTGATGTCGCGATGAACGATGCCCTTGTCGTGCACAGCCGCGACGGCCTGCAGGAGCTGTACTGCCCACACGAGGGCCTGCTCCGTACTCGGTCGTCGCTCGCGAAGGGCGGACCGCAGGTCCTGCCCTTCGAGCAGCTCCATCGCAATGAACGGCGTCCCCTCGTCGCTGTAGCCAAAGTCGGAGACCTCGACCACGCCGGGATGCTCCACCCTCGAGAGTGCGGTCGCCTCTCGAAGCATCCGGACTACGGACCTGCTGTCGAAGCTTCCCTGACGCGGCGCCAGGATCTTCATTGCGCACAGCTTGCCGATGACCCTGTGCTTGGCTTTCCACACCCAACCAGAGGCCCCACGCCCCAGCGGTTCGAGGAGTTCGTATCGAGTGTCGATGACGGTTCCGACGCGAGGCGGGGTGGGGGTCACCCGGGCACGGTCATCTTGCGCTGTGTTGCTCGTTGAATCGTGCATTGTCGGATGACCCTGATGACGGACATCGCCTCGCCCGCTCTCAGTATGCAAATGCTGGGTGCGAACGCCAGGTGAGCCGAGGTCATTGTTCTTGGTTCCTTCGGGGCTTCCCGACCACATCGCACTGTCACCGCGGTCGGAGCACATCCGGTGATTCGGAGCTCGGATTGACGCGGAGCCGGCATCGGGGCAAGCGTCGAGAATCGCCGCTGCACCGTGCTGCGACCCCTCCTTGCCCGAACACGCCGCGCGAGGGGGTCGATGAGACCGGGCGGCCGCGCGGCCACCACGGTTCGCGGCGGTGGTCGGGGTTGCAGCCCCCGATGCACGACGGCTATTTCAAGTATTGGCCCAGGCTATCCGCAAGGCCCGTTGCAGCGCGTGTTTCTGCTCAGCGGCTTCCGCACATCGGCTCCGGGAAGCTGGTGCACGAAGCGGATAGGCAGGCCTTTCGGTGGCATTCGCTGAGCATACTCGCCGCCTCGATCGCCGCGGGTGACGCTCCCTCGCAGCAGTCCTCGAAGCAGCTTCCGGTGCCCTCGCAGCCCGAAAAACACTGGCTGACGTCGATGCAACCTTGAGTGCCTCCACAAGCCTGGGCGAGGTCCGTGCACGTCAGACCGTCGGTGCATGAGAAGCACTCCAGACAACTCGTGCTGTCGTCGACGCAGTCGACAGCCGGACCCGTCGACTCGGAAGAGCTGTCACTGCTGCCGGGGCTCGTGCTGCTCGTGAAGTCGGTGCTGGAGTCCGTACCGCCGGAGTCGGAGGAAGATTCGGGCCCGCCCGTACTCGCCAGCGTGGTGGAGGCGTCCGTGCTGCCGACGTTGTCGGTTGCAGTCTCGAGCGGTACGCAGACGTTGGCAACACCGTCGGTGGCGCTCTCAGCGAAGCGTCTGCCGGACTCGCACTCAGCGTCCGGGAAGCTGCAGTAGCCGTTGCTCTCGCACCGCCCGTCCTTGCCACACTGGTCCTCCTCCAGGCAGCCGAAGGTGTCGCTCGAGCAGCCGGCGCATAGCATCGGGAGCACGACTGCGACAAGCAGGCGGCACATGACCAGGTGCGAGGGCATGCGGGGATCCTACTACCTTCCGCCAGACCGTGGCCTGTAGGCTGGTAGAGCTGCGCGCTATCGACCGGTCGCTGCTATCCCCGCCGTCACCCGAGTCCATGGCGACCGCCTCAGTCCTGTTCGGCCGACGATGCGATGCGTTGGCCGCCGGCGGACACGGCCGTCGTAATCGGGGAGCGTGACGATCGCGTCCACGGAACCCTCGGAGAGTAGGGCGCACGGTCTGCGCCGCCGCGCCAGCCGATCGAGACGGACGCTTGGCGGCTGTTGAACGCGACCAGATCTCCCGTCTGTCTTCATGCGAATCCGGGCGTGTCGCGTGCCGGATGTAACGCTTTGGGTTTGAGCGGTACGTGCAGGGATGATGGAGTTCCGAACACGGATTCGTCGCGCGGCTGTCCGGTCCCTGGGCTGCTGCGCACTCTTTGCCACTGTGTGCACCACGTCGGCTGCGCAGGCGGGCTACCCCCACGCCACGACCACGACGATCGATTCCGTGGTGGTCCTGCACGACGGCGGTTTCTACCTCACGCTGCACGACGAAGTCTGCGCGCAGGCGGGCAACAAGAAGGTGGCGTACTCGTACAACGGGGTGGCCGTGCAGGGGTCTGTCCCGACGGACGCCGCGATGGACCGAATGCTGCGCGTCGCGATGGCCGCCCATCTCAGCGGGGGCGCCGTGCGGATCTACACCGAAAACGGTGGAAGCCGCTGGGGGTGCCTGCTTGGGGCGGTCACGGTTCTATGAAGCATCGAGCGCGACTGTGGATCGGGGGGTGCGTCGCTCTGTTGCTCGCAGCCTGTGACCCTCCCCAGGGCGAAGCGATCGACGACGGCAACCCCGACCTCGACGATCTCACCATCGTGCCACGCGGCGGTGGCGACCCGCTGTGCACCGTTCGGTTGTTGACGGCCAACTTGGAGCACGTCACTTGGTGCAACGCCATGGAGCGAAACGGCATGGTGGAGCAGGCGGTGTGTGACATCGATGACGGAAAGTCTCCGCCACCTGAACCGGCTCGGCTGCTGGCGTGGCTGCAAGTCCTCTACCTGCAAACCCTCGAAGGCCCCGGCCCCACCATCTTCAACCTGCAGGAGTCTTCGGTGTTGATGCCCCGTACCGGAAACGTGGATTGGGTCCGTGTTCTGCACCTCATGCTTGGGGCCAGCGCCGTGGATCCCGCGTACGGGGACTACGCGTCCTGGTACCAGCCGATCAATGGTGGGGTGGCCGGAAATAACTGGGGCAACGCGATCGTGACCAACCTCGACGTGAATGCGTACGAGGAGTGGAACCTCGATCAGGCCTGGACGGCGGCGGACGGCTCCCCGGTCGGGGAGGCCTGCAACGGTGAGGTCTCGCGGGCAGCCCACGCTGCGCACGTGCGGGTGGATGGCGTCGATCTGTGGTCGGTCAACGTTCACCTGGAGTTCTGCAAACCCGAGGACCAAGGAGGATTCGAGGTCAATCTCTGCAACTTCGACAACCTGCTCCTGCGTCTGGATTCTCTGCCCACCGACGAGGTCGTGGTTGTCTCGGGCGACTTCAACATCGGCCAGGACGCGCGAACGAACGACTCGGATGCATGCAACGGTCCGGTTCACCCCAATCGCTTCATGACCATGCTCGGTGGTTTCCAAGACCGCCAGTTCATGCTCCTCGAGAGCACGGGAGTGGACCATTTGTTCTTTCGCGACCCGTCGTTCGAAACCAGCGATGTGCGCACGAGGGTCTTCGATGCGCTCTACGATCCCAACGAACCGGGCGAGTCGGGCCCTCCCGAAGACATCCTCGACATGAGTGACCACAAGTTCATCGAGACCGAGGTCGATGTTGGGGGGGCAGGGATGTCGCGCGCGTTCCTGCCGATGTATGTGGTGCTGAACTGATCGCGGGAGGCGGAGCCGCGCCGGCGTGAGGCGGTTGGAGTGCGAGGTCAGCCCGCCGGGAGGCGGCCCCGCAACCACGCACCGACCGCCTCGATCTCCTCGGGGCACACGTGGTGCTCGATCGGATACTCGTGCCAGTGCGTCTGGGCGGTGGTCCAGGTGTCGAAGTCGGCCTTGGCCTCGCGGCCCCAATCGACCTTGACCATCGGGTCGTGGGTGCCGTGACCGAAGAACACCTCGGTGTCCCGGTTGACGTCGTTGCGCTCGGCTGCAAACTCGGAGCGCAGCACGTGATAGCCGGAGAGCGACATGATGCCGGCCAGGGGGTGCTCGTGGCGGGCCCCGACAAACAGCGACATCGCAGCGCCCTGGGAGAAGCCGGCGATGACGGTTCTCGAGGATGCGACGCCGCGCGTCCGCTCTCGCTCCAGGAGGGCCTCGATCTTCTGACCCGAGGCCCGAATGTGGTCCTCGTTCTCTCGACCCTCGACATGGTCGAGGGTGAGGATGTCGTACCAGGCGGGCATGACGAACCCGCCGTTGATCGTCACCGGATACTGAGGCGCGTGCGGGAACACGAACCGAACGTGCGGACACTGAAGCACCGGGACGATGGGCTCGAAGTCGTGGCCGCTGGCGCCGAGGCCGTGCATCCACACGACCGAAGCGGTGGCGTCTTTGGGTCCGACTTCGACACAGTCCAGCATCGCGCTCACGGCCCGCCTTGTAGCACGTGATAGGTTCGGCCCGTGGGAGGCCAGGGGGCGCGGCGGCCGTGGGTCGCGTGGGGAATATCCCTGATCGGTGCCGCTGCATTCTTGTGGCTGGCCTCGACTCGCCTCCAGCTGTGGCCGGAGACGTTCACGCTCGAGTCGCCGATCCTGCTGGCAGCCGCGGCGGCGATGCACATCCCGTACGCGGTCGTGCGGGCGCTTCGGCTGCAGTACGTGTTCGATCCCCTGGTGAAGCGCAGCGGCGGGAGACGGATGAGCCGCCGAGTGCTCTACGGCAGCGGGTTCCTCTCGTTCTTCGTGTTGCTGGTGCTGCCGCTGAAGCTCGGTGAGCTGTCTCGGCCGATGTTGCTGGCACGCGGCCGGCAGCCTGGCCTCGGTTTGCCGGAGGCGGTCGGCGGGGTCGCCCTGGAGCGGTTGGTCGACGGCCTCATCATCGTCGCCATGTTGTTCGGCGGCCTCGCGTTGTCGGAGGTGCAGCTCGAGAGCAGCCTGGCCGACGTCCGCATGGTGGGCATGACGATGTCCGGCGTGTTCGCGCTGGGGCTGCTCGTCCTGGTCGTTGCGGCTCGCATGCCGCAGCGCGCGGTCGCGCTGGCTTCGGCGATCGGAGGGATCTTCGGAGCCCGAGCTCGAGAACTCGTGGCCGGTCTGGTCGAGCGCGTGGCCGGGACGATGCGCGGCGTCCTCGCCCTCGAACACGCCGGACCCTTCGTGGCCTGGTCGATCCTCTACTGGGCGATCACCGCCGCGCAGCTGTGGTTGGTGCTCGCGGCATGTGGGATCCATCTCAACGGCGCCGCGGCGGCTGCGATCATCGCGATCGTCGGGCTCAGCATTCAACTGCCAGGAGGACCGGCTCAGTTCGGCACTTTTCAGATGGGCACGGGGCTCGCGCTACCTCTGTATCTGGATGCCGCTGCCCTTCAGAGCGCCGGAAGCACCTTTTCAGCCGTGATGTACGCGCTGCAGCTCGTGGGCGCCGGTTTGATGGCATTGCCGGGCCTGGCCTTGCTTGCGCGGGTCCCACAGGGCCCCGAAGACGCGGATTCGCCTGAAGAAGCCCCGTAAGCGGGAGCGTTGCCACCCGTTGCTGCGAACGGTGGGTCGCGGGTATGCTCCGCCGACGTTCCGCCGCTTGCGCATTCGTCGCAAGACTCTCGGAGAGGTTCCATGCTCGGTTTTCACGCTCTGACCACTCGACTGGCCGACACGCGCTTCGGCATCGTTGCCCTCGCGCTCACCCTCGCCGCGGCCCCCGCTTGCGGCAAGAAATCCAAGGGCACCGACGCTCCCGATTCGGGCGGCGCCGCTGCAGGCTCTTCGGACAGCGGTGCGGCGGGTGACCTCGTCGCCAAGGCTCGCACCAACGAGCTGCTGCGTCTCGCCAACGAAGACCTCGCCAAAGGGCGCTACGTCTCCGCCGCGAAGCGTGCCGAAGAGGCGCTCGAAAAGGACGCCAACAACGCCGACGCGTACGCGATCCTCGGCACATCGAGCTGGCGCGCTGGTGACTTCGTCGCCTCCACCGCGGCCTACGAAAAATCCGTCGAACTCGACGCGAAGAACTTCGGCGGGGTGCTCGGCCTGGGCCGCAACCTGCAGGCTGCCGGCGCACACCAGCGTGCCATCGAGTTGCTCGACGTTCTGGTCGAAGACGACAAGGAGCAGATCGCTCCGCGTCTCACCAAGCTGTGGAGCTACTACACACTGGTCGATGCTGACGCGGGCGTGAAGGAACTCGACGAGATCTTCAAGTTCCTCCCCGCTGAGGACCCGCAACTCGCCCTGGTGCAGTCCTACGCCGCGTTCCTTCGCCCGCTGGAGGGCAAGGGTCCGTTCTTCGTCATCGACGGGGACACCGGATCGATGGACGCGGGCATCAACCACGACATCGGCGTCAAGTACACCAGCGGCATCATCGGCGGGGAGTTCTCCCGCGTGATCTTCTTCGAGAGCGTCGAAGAGACGGTCATCGATGCCGGCCTCGTGGCGACGCTCGGCCTGAAGTCGATCGGCAAGATGACCCCGCTGGGTCAAGAGGCTGAGACCGACATCGTGCTCGTACCGGAGGTGAAGTTCGGCGAGCTCACCATGAAAAACGTGCCCGCGATCGTGCGGCCGCTCGACCCCTACGAGCCCGCCCTCGGCGAGAAGCCCGGCCTGATTCTCGGCCGACAGGCGATGCAAGCGATGGGGTCGTTCACGTTCGACTTCCCCGGGAACTCGCTCACGATCACCAAGGAGGCGCCCTCGGCCGCCCCTGACGGCGCGGTCGAGCTTCCGTTCTTGCTCGTCAGCATGCACGTGCAGAGCGCTCCGGTTGTCCCGGTGACGATCGACGGCGCGGAGCACAGCTTCTACGTCTACTTCGGCGGCACGTACGGCTCGGGCGTCGCGGTCACGCGAAAGCACTACCTCAAGAGCGGTCACCTCCCCCGCGAACTCGACAACCCCGAAGACGAGACCAACGGTCTGAAGATGGTCTACGTCAACGAGTTCGGCATCGGTGAAAAGGCCCTCGGCGGCATGGGCGGCCTGGTGCTGCTCAACGCTCGGCCCGACCCCAACCTCGCGATCTATCTCGACGGTACGGCGTTTGAGATGGGTGGCTACGTCAACACCCGCCTGATGGCTGGGTGGTCGGTCACCTACGCACCCGCCTCGGGCAAGGTCTACGTCAAGACCCCGTAACGCCCCGGCCTTCTCGGCGACTTCGAGCCGCAGCGACATCCGTTCGCTGTGGCTCGTTTCGCGTCTGGCCCTGGACTCTCCGAAGATCGCGCGCTCGCATGCCTCGTTGGTTGGATCGATTGCTTGGCCGCGTCCCAAAGGTCGTGGACTGGGACCAGCTCGAGCTGGGGGTGTTCGAGGTCGAGGGGGTGGTCCGGGCTCTCGAGCTGATCGTGGACCCGGTCGGCGGGGCTCGGTGCGTTGCGCTCGACTACCGCGCCTGGCCGCCCAGCACGACGGCAGGAGTCGATGGCGCGGCGGTCGTGGGGGACCGGGCCTTTCAAGTCTCGGCGGCCCAGACCGTGGAGTTTCTGCTCGAGGCGTTTGGACGGTCGGTGCTGATTCGTCCCCAGCCTGGCGAGGACGTGGCGGCGATCCACGAGGCTCTCGAAGCCCAGTACGGCTTCAATCTCCGCACAGAGGTGCAATGCGTCTCCCCCGGCGATGAAGTCGTCGTACGGGGCAAAGTGGTGCACGTGACTCCGCCCGGTGGGAGTCCGCATCGCTCGGAGCCGCACCGGGCCGTGATCGAGGCCCAGCAGATTCGGCTTCGCTGATTCGACGTCTCAAGCTGCCGCCGCCGCTGTCGATGGGCAGGCATGGGCGAGCCGCTGAGAATCGATTCCGCCTCCCCCAACCCCTGGGTGCCCCTCGAGGCGAGGCGGGTACTGCTGTTGTGCGCCGAGCCGGATCGTTCGATCGTCGAGCTCGCGAGACCCCAGCTTGAGCTCCAAAGCTTGCAGGTCGATGTGGTGAGCGATGCGTTCGATCCCCACACGGTGTGCGACGCGTTGCGAGCGGACCCCAGTCCCACAGTGGTCGCCGTGGTCGTGAGCCGAGCGCGGGTACGCCGCGCGGCCCGGCCCTTGATCGACGCGTTCTCAGAGGTTGCCGGCCCGCTTCACCGGCTCTTCGTTCTCGACTTGAGACGGCGCCCGAGCGTGCTTCAGCAAGTGCGCGTGCTGTCGGAGGCCATCGAGGGCCTCGAGCTGACGCTGCAGATTGGCCGCGAGAGCCAAGCGTCGCTGACGGTCTCGGCGACGACGAATCCGCGGGCATCCGGAGAGCGGAGGCTCTCGCCTTGCGGTCTGGGAACGCGGCGGCTACGTGTCGTCCAGCCTCCGGTTCTGCTGAGCGCAGCGGTCCACGAGGGCGCGCACACCATTCCCGCCAAGACGCGGTTTCGGGTGAGTCGAGCAGAGAGGACGATGTCCGCCACGCGTCCTGACTTGCCGCTGGTCGACTGACGCCCCCGGTGGCCGCACGCTAGACGCAAGAAAGCCGGCTACGCATGCGCAGCCGGCCTTGAAGCAAGACCCGGCCCTCGAACAGAGGCCCGGGAGAAGAGAGGGATCAGCCCTTCTTCTTCTTCTTGCCCTTCTTCTTCTTCTTCTTGCCCTTCTTCTTCTTGCCCTTCTTCTTGCCGCCAGCATCGGGCGTGGGCTTGGGCACCGGGTCTTCTCCACCCTCATCGCCGCCGCCCTCATCGCCGCCGCCTTCGTCGCCGCCGCCTTCGTCGCCACCTTCGGGCTTCTTGTCGTCGGCTGGCTTCTCGTCGCCGTCAGGCTTCTCGTCGCCGTCAGGCTTCTTGTCGTCGGCGGGTTTTTCGTCGCCTTCGTCGCCCCCGGCTTTGCCGGAGTTCTTGGGCTTGTCCTTGCCGTTGCAGTCGCCGTCTTTGACCGTGTCCTTCTTGAGGCAGTAGCTGCCCAGACCGGTCATCTCTTCGTCCTTGCTCGAGTAGCGCGGACCACCGTTGAAGGTGACGGAGCACTTCTTGGGGGACTCCGGGAGTGCCTCGGACAGGAACACAGAGCCGGTGACACGCGTGGTCTCGCCGGGCTCGAGGTAGTAGAGGTCCGTTCCGAACAGGTACGCGGTCTCCACGCGCTCGGCCTTGCCGACCGTGCAGGTGACCTTGGCTTTGACGCCCGACTTTTGGTCGACGGTCTTGAGCGCTTGGACATCGGCCACGAGCTTGACGTGGAACTTGTCACCCTTGCCGCCATAAGGCTCCTCGGCCTTGATGGAGACGTTGGCGACAGCCAAGGACTCTTCGTCGATCGGTGCCGGATCGCCAGCGGCCGGAGCATCGGGGTCACAGCGTCCATCGGACGTCTTGTCACCGTCGTAGCAGACCTCTTTGAGCACGGTCTCTTCGTACTCGCCGAAGCTGCCCTCCTTCTGCTTCCAGACCGCCACTTTCATGTCGCACTTGCTGGGCGCATCTGCGAATCCGAAGGCGGGGTTGAAGAACAGCCGTGCCTCGCGGGCAACGGTCTCACCCGACTCGAACTTGAACGGCGCGGCCATCAAGTGGGCTTGCTGAAGGTCGACGAACTTGGTGTCGCCGACGTCGCAGGCCGCCTTGAAGGTGATGCGGTCGTGGTTGTCCTGCGGCTCGTGCACGAGGATGCGGTAGGGAACCTTGAACGAGTTGGTTCCCCCGAATCCGGAGTGCTTCTCGACCGCGAGCGCGGTGACCTCGAGAGGCTTGTCGCTGCCCGACATGGGCGTCGCAAGAATCTCGGGCTCACATTTGCCCTGGGTGGTCTTGGTTCCGTCGTAGCAAGCGTGACGCAACTCGATGGCCGTGGTGCTCGAGCCGCCGCCTGAGATGCGGAAGTCGAACTGGCAAGGCGACATGGGCTTCTTCAAGCCCTGCGTGAAGATGGAGCCCTTGAGCTCGGCTTCTTCGCCCTCTTTGTAGGCCTGCAGCTGCTTGCTGTAGTCGGTGTTGATGTAGCCGATGTCCGAGACGAACGCGTCGCCGTCCTTGCACGTGCCCTTCGCACGAATGTAGGTGCCGGAGTCGATGGCTTTTTGAAGCTTGCCTTTGGCTTTGATCTCGAGGGACGCGGGGCTGAACGAGTTGCCCTGCGACTTCACCTCGATGTCCGAGAGCACGATGGGCATGTGGCTTTCGTCCACTTCCTCGACTTTCGTGATCTCGACGAGCGCGGCCTCTTTGGCTTCGAGCTCGGCTTCTGCCTTGGCTTCTTCAGCGGCTTTGGCTTCAGCTTCGGCTTTCGCCTTGGCTGCCGCCTCATCCTCTTCTTTCTTTTTCTTGGCCTCTTCCTCTTCCTTCTCCTTGGCTTCCTTGTCCTCTTCGGACTTGTCAGCCTCCTTCGTCTCTTCTTCCCCGCCGGTCAGCTTGTCGCATCCCGTAGCGAGGGGGGCGAGGGAGAGGAGAAGAACGAGGCCGTAGTGCAGACGGTGGCTCTCTCGTATTGCGGCCATAGCGGGACTTTCACCGATACGACGCACCGCGTCCATGTCGGTTGCCGAAAGCTTGCGCATTTATCTCCAACCATGGTCGAACCAGGACATCTGTCTGCGGGGAGCAGGGTGGAATGGCAGCTTTTCGGCCCGGGGGCCTTGGGTTATTCGCCCCGGAGATCTTCCAAAGCGCCCAACGTGACCGCGTCAGGCAGTCCGCTGGTGTAGGTGCCAACGACCCAAGCCTCGGACCGGACGCCGCGGGAGATCCGGAACTCGTCCATCAGCCCCTCGTAGAACCGCACCGAGGGCGCTTCTCCGGGAATGGAACCGATGGAACCGGGCTGGTCTGCGTCCGAGAGCACCATGCCACGGACGGGTGTTTGGCTGGACGTGAGCGCCTCCCCGTTGACCCAAAACCCGACCGTGTCGTCGTCCGCGATGGTCACGGCGAGGTGGACCCATTCGCTGATGTCGAACTCCCCGCTCATCGCCCGACCTTCCGCGAGCTCGTAGCCCATGTCGACCTGGATCTGTCCCAGCGGCATCGTGTGACTAAGAAGGATGGCCCAGCCCATGGTCGCTTGGAGGGCGTCGCTCTTGTCGAAGATGCGCTTGTAGGTGGTGCCCTCGCCAAGCTCGGGGCGCAGCCACACGTCGGCGGTCAGCCCGGTCGCCCGGAGATCGGCGAGCGATTCGGTGGCGGGGACATCGAACTGATCGTCGACGCCGTCAAACCGGGTCGCGGCGTCGAACCATCCGTCCTCGGGAAGGACACCATTGGGGACGGCGTCGTTGTTCAAGTCGCTCGCGTCCGAACCATCGGCGAGGTGCCAGATGGCCACGAAACTCTCGTCCCAGACGCTCCCAACGATTTCCGCGGGGGGCCCGGAAGGGTTCCCGCCATACGCCCACACTCGGGTGTCGGCGCCGGGGTCCACATCGACCCGCAGCCACGCAAGTGCGCCGTCCTGCTCCCAGGGGACAAGCGCGCCGGCTTCGTCGACAAACACCAGGCTCTCGTCTTGGAGGAGGCTGGCGTCAACGCGGGCGGAGAAGGGGAGCGCGGCAACGGGGGACTTCAGCGGGATGCCGTGCAGGGTGATCGACTGGCGAACGGTCCACGCGCAGTCCCACCAACCCTCCGCGCACACTCCGGCAGTGGACGACCCCGCGGTGGTGGGAGAGCCAGTCGTACCGGCGTCGTCTGAACTCGCGGTGTCGGCCTCGCCGGCCGTTCTCGTCGACGTGCCCAAGTTCGTGGTGAGGCTGGTGGACGTGGTGGGTCCCGCCTGCGACGTGGCGCCGGTGCTGGTGCTGTCCGAGGGGTCGACGCACAGGCCGCCGAGGCCCTGTCCCGAGTACTCCCCGTAGCGGCGGCCCGATGCGCATTCCTCGTCTGGGAAGCTGCAGAAGCCCGAGGGTTCGCAGGAACCGCCGACTTGGGCGCCCGCACAGCCCGAGTCGTCCTCACACCCGAACACGCTGGGCGAACAGGCGCAGCAGGATACGAATGCCATGAGCATCCGTACGCGCAATCCTCGGCCTCCCCAGACCGCTCGAACCTCGTCCCCCCGCACGTTCCATCCGAGTGTATCGGATGGTCTCGCTCAGTAGCCCCGAATCTTGCGGAGGTCGCGAAGGTCGCGTTTGCTGGGGCGGCCCGTGCCGCGGTCCCGGTAGACCATCGGGTCCACGAGCTCGCGGGGTGGAGGGGGCGGTGTGTTGTCCACGTACAACTTCTGCGCCTCCGAGGCCGGCCCACGGCGTTCCCCGAGGGCAGCAATCTCCAGGATGCTCAGACCCCCGGGCGTTTGCACTTCGACCTTAGCCCCCACGCGCACGACCTTGGATGCCTTGACCGAGTGGCCGTCCACCTTCACGTGCCCGCCCGTGCAGGCCTTGCCGGCCATCGAGCGGGTCTTGAAACAACGTGCGGCCCAGAGCCACTTGTCGATGCGGACTTCGCTGAGTTCGGTCATGAGCGCTTCCCGAAGGCGTGCCTCCAAGCCCGACCGGCGGACTTCGAGAACCCTTCGAGAAGTGTATACGACGCGGGCAAGAAGACCAGCGTCATCACGGTGCTGGTGAGCAAGCCGCCGGCGATGACGATCGCAATCGCGTGATAGTAGACGCCCGCCAGCGTGGGGTGGTGGATCAGCATGGGCAGCAGGCCCAGCACGGTGGTCGTCATCGTCATGAGGATCGGTCGGAGCCGGTCCTCGCCCGCCGCGCGCAGTGCTTGATCGCGCGGCATGCCCTGCGCGCGTAGCTGCGTGACGCGGTCGACCAACATGATTCCGTTGTTCACGACCACCCCGATCAAGATGAAAAAACCGACGATGGCGGTGGTGTCGAGGGTGGTGTCGGTGAGCCAAAGGGCCCAGGGCGCCCCGAAGCAACCCAGCAAGCAGGTCAACAAGATGCCGAGCGGCTGCAGGTAGCTCTCGAACAGTGACGCCATCACGGCGTAGACCAACAGCAGGCACAGCCCGAGGTTGATCAACATCTCGTTGCCGACTTCTTGCTCAGCTCGCCACGACGTGCCGCGCCCCCAGCTGTAGCCAGGGGGGAACTGGTAGTCCTCGAGCGCGGCCGAAATCGCCTTGAAGTTCGCCTCCTGGTCCGCCTTCATGAAGCGGACCTTGACCTTGGCCTCGGTCTGCCGGTCGACACGCTGAATCCAGTACGGACGCCGGGCGATGTCGATGTCCGCGACCGACGACAGCGTGATCTCCTCGCCGGTCGCGGTCTGAAGCTTGAGGTCGCGGAGCATGGCCACGCCGGCGCTGCCTTCCTCTGGAATGTCCGCGCTCAGGCGCAGCTCGAGGTCGCCACGTTCGCCGCGGGTCGTGCCCAACGGCAGCCCCTGAAATGCCAATGAAACGCGCTGTGCGACCTCGGCGGGGGTGAGTCCCACCCGGCGCAAACGGTCGTCGCGCAGCTGCACGTGAAGCTCACGGGCACCCTCGTCGAACGGGGTGATGATGTTGTCGAAGCCGCCCTCGTCGGGACGCGCGCGGTCACCCTTGGGGAGTCGCTGCGAGAGGTGCTCCGCCACATCCTCGCTCAGCGCGATCAGGGCGCCCATATCCTCGCCCTTGAGCGCGAACTCGACGACGTGTTTGTCTCGGTTTCGGCGCCAATCGAAGTCGCGTTCAGCCACGCGGTACGTGACACCGACCTGCGGTGGCAGGGCGCGACTCAGCTTGGCCTTGAACGCGTTGGTTTCTGCCTCACTTTGGAACGTGACCGCCGGGTAGACGCGGCAGTTGCCCCAATGGTCCGAGAAGCTACAGGAGACCGCCTCGATTCCGAGCTCGCCTTTCTTCTCCAGGATCACATCCTCGAGCACCTTCACGTGGCCCTCGATCATCTCGTATCCTTTGCTGCCCGCGAACTGCAGCCGGATGGGGAGGTTGTCGGACTCGAACTCCGCCTCGCCCAGTTCCAGCTCCATCGCTGACAGGGGGATGTAGGCGGAGCTCGCGACGGCGAGGCCCAGCAGCAGGGTGAGCCGCGGGACCTTGAGCGTGAGGGTGACGAAGGCTGCGTAGGCGGCCGAGAGTCGACTGAGAATCGGATGGTTGAGTTTCTTGGCTCGCGGTTTGAGGACCCGCCCCATCAGAAGGGGAATCGCCGTTTGCGAAACGACGAGGCTGGCGATGAGACCGATGGCGAACGTGATGCCCAGCGGTCGCAGGTAGATCAGCATGTCGTCGTGGCTCTCGGTCGCCACGAGCGGGATGAAGACGATGATCGTCGAGAGCGTGGAGGCGATGGTCGCGAACCCGACCTCCCGCGCGCCCAGACGGGCGGCCTCCAGAGGTGCGTGGCCGCGCTGTGCCTGCAGGGTGATGGCCTCCACGATGACCACCGCGTTGTCTACGAGCATGCCCACCCCCAGGACGAGGCCGAGCAGCACGATGCAGTTGAGCTCGTCCCCCCGTAGGAACAAGATGCCGCCGGCCACCACCACGCTCATGGGGATCGAGATGGAAGCGGCGAGGGTGGTGGTTCCCCGGTGAAGGAACAAGAACAGGATGACCAGACCGAGCAGGCCTCCGTACACGCCGGTGTCGCGGAGGTCTCCGAGGGTCTTGAGGATCGTCTCGCCTTGATCCTCGATGACCAGCAGGTCGATACCGTCCAGCGCGGGATCCTGGTCGAGCTGGACCATCACGGCCCGAATGCGTTCGCTGACCTCGACCGCGGATGCACCGGCCTGGGCGAAGACCTCGACGTTGATCGCACGCCGTCCGTTGAGCCTCCGGGCTCGGCGTTCCTGCTTGGCGTGGGCCGAGATGGTGGCGACCTCGCCGAGCGGAGCGAACCTGTCGGCACGGTCGGCGGGGGTGGAGACGCCGTCGGCGGAGACGTCTCTGGGCTCCGCAGCTCTCCTGGGTAGCGGGATTCTTGCGAGTCGCTCTGGTCTTGCGGCGGTGCTCGGTGATCGAAGTCCTGCGACCTGTCGGGCGTCGCGCAGCATGCCGAGACTTCGGCCCGTTCGGGCGTCGCGGACCGCCGCGGAGAGATCGGCGAGTTCGACCCCGCTACTCTCGACGGATTCGAGGTTCACCTTCACCTCGAGCTCGTGTGGTGAGACGCCATCGAGTTCTACGCGAGCCACGCCGGGCACGCGTTCGAGCTTTCGGACGATGCGCTCTTCGATGAGGTAGTAGTCCTCGGAGAGGTCGGTGCCGCTGGACACCTGCATCTCCATCATCGGATCGTCGAAGTTCGTGTAGGCGCCGATGTAGATGTTGTTCACGAACGACGGCAGATCGCCGCGGATGCGTTCGATGCGGTCGCGAAGCTCGAGCTTTCGCGCGTCGATGTCGGTGCCCGGTTCGAAGTCGAGATTGACCTTGCCCCCCCACGAGCCACTCCCGACTTGAATGCGTTCGAGGTCGCGGACCGTTGCGACCTGTTCCTCGATCGGCCGGATGACCTCTCGCTCCAGGACCTCGGGGCTGGTGCGTTCGATCTGAACGCGGACGTACAGCCGGGGCTTGGTGTCGGAGGGCAGGAACGACAGCGGCATCGACAGCAGCCCGATGACCCCCAGCAGGAGGACGGCGCACAGAGCCATCCCAACCGTGACGGGTCGGTCGAGGGCGAGGTCGGAGAGGGCCCAGCGCCGCATGGCCGGAGCATAACGCCTGCGGTGGGGCGAGTCGGGCGCCGAGCGGCAGCGTTCCGTTCGTCGGCGTACGGGGGCCGTCCGCCCCGGGCGAGCGCCGCTCGTCGGCCCGTCCAAGCGGGGGGGGAGGGCGTCCTCCATGGTGCTCACATGAAGTTCGCCTCGTTCCTCGCCGCCGCTGCCTCGCTCACCGTCGGTTGTGCCAGTGACCCAGCCCCGATCGCGCAGGGGTCGACTTCGGGTGAAACCAGCGGTTCGGCGGCAAGCAGCTCGGGAGGCAGCAGCTCGGGAAGTGTGGGCTCGACATCCGGAGGCGAGAGCACCGGGGAGGGGGCCGAAGCCTCATCCAGCTCCGGGAGCGGTGCTCTGCAGCCGCTCGAGCTCGACCGAGCCTGGGTCACCGGGCTGGAGGGCGCCTGGCTGGGACCGGTCGTCGGGACCCCGTTGGGCGACCTCCGTCAGTTCTACTGGGAGTTCGCATGGACGGACGCCGACGCGTTGCTCGGGGTGGCGGACAACGGCATGGGCTTTCGATTCGAGTTCGAGTTTGCGCAGCGTGAGGGCCAGTGGATGCTGGTCGAGACCGGCACGCTGCCCGGCGACATGACCCAGTCCTACGCGTTGCACCCGGTGAGCCGGGACGGCGACCTCGTGCGGTTCGAGGTCCTGGACCAGCCGGGGTACCTCCAGGTCGACATCCTCCCCAGTGAGGGCAGCTTCGAGATGGCCGTGTTCGTCCGCGGCGAGGCACATGGGACCTTCGACCTCGCGCACCCCAGCTGAACTCAGCGCGCCTCGAAGGGGACACCGAGGTCTTGGGCGAGCTTGCGGCCGAGTGCCTCGATCCCCAGCGGAGGACGGAAGCCGCTGGGCTCGTGCACCGCGCCCTCGGTATCGATGACGAACAGCCCGCTCTTGCGCAGGATGCCGTTCCCCCCTTCACCGCCGGCGGTGAACGTCGGCAGGCTCATCACGTAGATGCTGCGAACCCGCCCGCGCAGTGCCTCGCGGATTTGAGGCTCGTTCTCCAGTCGATCGAGCGAGGGCACTGTGAGGAGTGCGACCCGGCCCGAGGGTCCGAGCGTGGGCAGGCTCGTGGACGCGCGATCCGCCCGGTGCTGGAACCAGGCCACGGCGGTGAGGCAGAGCGCGATGGGCAGCCCAACACCGAGGGCGATCCAGAGCTCTGTCATCATGCCCGTGCTCATGTTCGGGAGACCGTCCCGCGTGGCTGCGTATTCCCTGGGGAGCCGCAGGCGACCTCCTTTCGGCTATTCTTCCGGCCGATGGCGGAGATTCTCAGTCCGATCGATCACACCGTCGCGTTCACCTATCCCGAGCTGGTCCGCGCCGAGGCGTTTGCTCGGCTCGAAGCCGCACAGACCGCCCAGCGGGCCTGGATGCAGGTCTCGTTGGAGGATCGGATCGGGTTGTGTCTCCGCGTCCTCGATGCCTACCGCTCGCAGCTCGACGCGCACGCGATCGCCATCACCAAAATGATGGGCAAACCCGTCGATCAGGCGAGGGGCGAGTTCGAAGGCGGCATGGTCGAGCGCACGAAGAGCTTGTGCGCCCAGGCGGCGGAGGCTCTGGCGGACGATGTGCTCCCAGCGCAGGAGGGGTTTCGCCGGTACGTGCGGCACGAGCCCGTCGGCGTCGTGCTGAACATCGCGGCGTGGAACTACCCACTGCTGGTTCCCATCAACGTCATCGTGCCCGCCGTGCTCGCGGGCAACGCCGTCCTGCTCAAGCACGCCCCGCAGACCGCGCTCGTCGCAACCCAGCTTCAACAGGCGTTCGCGATGGCCGGAGCTCCGGCCGGGCTGGTCCAGGCGTTCATGGCGTCTCACGAGACCGTGGCCGAGGTGATTCACAGCCGCCGGTTGGGCGCGGTTGCGTTCACGGGGTCGGTCCGGGGCGGGCACGAGGTCATGCGCACCGTCGCGCGAGACAACTTCATCCCGACCGGGTTCGAGCTGGGCGGCAAGGACCCCGCGTTCGTGCTCGACGACGCAGACCTCGACTTCACGGTGGGCAACCTCGTCGACGGCGCGTTCTACAATGCGGGGCAGTCGTGCTGTGGCATCGAGCGCATCTACGTGCACGCCGCGGTCTACGACGATTTTATCGAAGCCTATGCCGCGGGCGTTCGCGCGTACCGACTCGGCAACCCGCTCGACGATGGGGTCACCCTCGGCCCGGTCGTCAACGCTGCGGCGGCGCAGCGCATCAAGGCCCACAACGCGCAGGCGGAGGCTCGGGGTGCACGTGCGCTGGTGCCTGCCGACGCGTTCGACGTCCCGGACTTGTCCCCGTGTTACCTCGCGCCACAGGCCTTCGATCAGGTCACACACGAGATGGATCTGATGCGTGAGGAGAGCTTCGGCCCGACGGTGGGCATCATGAAGGTCTCGTCGATCGACGAGGGCGTCGCCCTGATGAACGATTCCGCGTTCGGACTGACCGCCTCGCTGTGGAGCACCGATGATGCCCGGGCCGAAGCGATCGCGCGCCGCGTTCAGGCCGGCACCGTGTACCTCAACCGCTGTGACTACCTCGACCCGCAGATGCCGTGGACAGGCGTGAAGGACTCCGGTGTGGGGTGTTCGCTTGGCCGCTACGGCTTCGGCCAGGTCACTCGTCTCAAGAGCTACCACCTGCGAACCACGATCCCGAAGTGACCTGATGACCCCCACCGACGTTCCCTCGCTCGTTGCCTTCCTCGACCAACACGGGATCACCCGTCACAAGATCGGCGTCTTCGACATCGATGGTGTCCTGCGTGGCAAGTACATGAGCCGCGAGAAGTTCCTCTCCGCGGCGGAGAAGGGCCTGGGGTTCTGTGACGTCGTACTGGGATGGGACGTCGCCGATCAGCTCTATGACAACGCCACCGTCTCGGGGTGGCACACCGGGTATCGCGATGCGCCGGTGTCGCTCGATCTGTCGACGACCCGCATGCTTCCGTTCGAGCCGAATACGGTCTTCGTCCTCGGTGGGTTCACGGGGTCGTACGAGCCGGTCTGTCCTCGGGCAGTGCTCCGGCGAACGTTGGAGCGGGCCGCCGCCATGGGCTTTGGGGTGAAGGCCGCGTGCGAGTACGAGTTCTTCGTGTTCGACGAGACGCCCGATAGCGCTCGCGAGAAGGGCTTCCGAAACCTCAAGCCGTTCACACCCGGCATGTTCGGGTACTCGACGATCCGCAACAGCGTGCACTTCGAGCTGTATCACCAGCTGCTCGATGAGATGGAGGCGCTCGGCATCACCATCGAGGGACTCCACACCGAGACCGGCCCTGGCGTGCTCGAGGCTGCCATCACCGTGGACGAGGCCAGTCTGGCCGCCGACCAGGCCGCGCTGTTCAAGACCTTCACGAAGGTGTTCCTTCAGCGTCGCGGGCTGATGGGCACGTTTATGGCCAAGTGGAGCAACGACTACCCCGGACAGTCGGGGCACATGCACGTGTCGCTCGAGCGCGCCGGAACCAACATCTTCCACGACCCCAGCGACCCGGAGGGGCTCAGCACCACGATGCGGCAGTTCCTGGCCGGGCAGGTCAAGTACATGCCGCAAGTGCTCCCGATGGTGTGCTCCACGATCAATGCGTTTCGGCGGCTGGTGCCGGGGATGTGGGCGCCCATCTCTGCCAGCTGGGGGATCGAGAACCGCACCACGGCGATTCGGGCGATCCCGTCCGGGGTGAAGGGAACGCGTAGCGAGTACCGACTGGGGCCCGCCGATGCCAACCCGTACCTTGGGCTCGCCGCGGCGATCGCAACCGGCCTTCGGGGGATCGAAGAGGAACTCGTACCGAGCGATCCCGTTCGCGGCAACGCGTACGAGGATCCCGGTGAGGCCGAACCCCTGCCGCGCTCGCTCGCCGCCGCGACCGAAGCCTTTTCACGCAGCGTAGCGGCACGGGAGCTGTTTGGTGACACGTTCGTGGAGCACTACGCGGCGACCCGGAACTGGGAAGTTCGCGAGCACCAAAAGCACGTCGCGGACTGGGACCTCCAGCGCTACTTCGAGATCATCTGAACCAAAAGGGCGGGAACGCGCGGCCGCCCCAAACGGGTGCGGCCAGAGCGGACCACCTGGGTTGTGCGGCGTTCGAGAGTCGCCCAAGATCGGTAGGATGAAGCGCGCCGCCGCATGCGTCGCCGCGACGATGTTGTGGGGATGCCTGATTCCCAACCCGGAGTATCAGGGGCAGACCTCCACCGATTCCGGTGGGGCGGACGGGACGGGCATCGGGGCGACAAGCACGGGCGCTCCGAGTTCGACTTCGGAGGCCGGAGCGACCCTCGTCGACTCGGCGAGTGGAGAGGTTGGCGATGGGACCGGTCCGTCCGCGGACGGAACCAGTACCTCCTCGGCCGTGGAAACGACATCTTCGAGCGCGACCGGGGGCCCGGTCGTGGCCTGCCCGGTTGGAGATGCACTCCGCTTGTGCCTGCAGTTTGATGTCGACGGACCGGCAGAGGTGTCGGACGAGTCGCCCAACGACTATCCCGTGACTGCGCTGGGAGGAGGGATCGCGGAAGGCCCCTGGCTGGGCGCGTTCGAATTCAACCCACGCGCGAGCCTCGAGGTCGACTGTGGTGGCGAGTGCGCGGGAGGGGCGACGGTGACGTACCAGGCGTGGATCCGACTCGATGAGACTCCCAGCGCCGGCGGGCGAGCCGGCGTCGTCGACAACAATGGGATCCTTGGCATGTTCATCACCGATGCCGCAGAGCTCCGCTGTGTCTCGAACAATGGCACGACCGAGGGGGGCTCAGTGGAGCTGGGAGAGTGGTCTCACCTGGCTTGCGTGGCCGATGGCGGCCTACTGCTGGCGTACGTCGATGGGCAGAGCGTCTCCGAGTTATCGATCCGGCCGCTCTCTCCGGCGAGTAACTCCGTCCCGCTGGCGATCGGCAACAATGCGCCGCAGCTCGACGATCCGTTCGTCGGGCTCGTGGACAAGGTTCGTGTGTGGGACGAGGCGCGCACCCCCCAGCAGCTGAGTGCCTCCGCAACCCCGTAGCGCCGGCGGCGGTTGTTGGGCGACCATGGGGAGCCTATGAACGCAGTCTCCGGCAACTTCAACTACCCCACGGCCTATCGCATCGGGGCCGGTCGCCTCAATGAGTTGCCCGGTGCCTGCGCCGAGTTGGGCATGGCGCGGCCTCTGATCGTCACCGACCCCGGCGTGGCGGCGCTACCGTGGTTCGAAGTCGCGTTGAAGAGCCTCGACGATGCCGGCCTCGGGCGTGCCGTGTTCTCCGAGGTGCATCCGAACCCAACCGGATCCGATGTCGCGGCGGGCGTGTCCGCGTTCCTTGCCGGGGAGCATGACGGCATCGTGTTGATCGGTGGTGGCTCGGCAATGGATGTGGGCAAGTCGATCGCGTTGGTCGCCCGCAACCCCGGTGATGTGTTTGCCTATGAGGACGTCGGGGATAACTGGACTCGAGCCGATCCGGCGAAGGTCGCACCGATGATCGCCGTGCCGACGACCGCTGGGACCGGGTCCGAGGTGGGGCGCGCCGGGGTGATCGTCGACGAGCGCGATCACGGCAAGAAGATCATCTTCCACCCCAAGATGCAGCCCGCGCTGGTCATCGCGGATCCCGAGGTGACGCTGGGCCTTCCCGCCGGCCTCACCGCGGCGACCGGGATGGATGCACTCGCCCATTGCTTCGAGGCGTTGTGTGCCCCCGGCTACCACCCGATGGCCGACGGAATCGCGCTCGAGGGGATGCGGCTGGTCGCGGAGTTCCTCCCGCGTGCATTCGCGAACGGGGCTGACCTGGAGGCACGGACCCACATGATGATGGCGGCTTCGATGGGCGCGACCGCGTTCCAAAAAGGGTTGGGCCTCGTTCATGCGCTCAGCCATCCGGTGGGGGGCGCGACGGGTCTTCACCACGGCACTGCGAACGCGATCTTCTTGCCCTACGTCATGGTGTTCAACCGGGACGCGATCGAAGCCCGCATGGAACGTTTGGCCCGCTTTCTCGAACTCCCCGAGCCCGGCTTCGATGGGGTCATGAAGTGGATGTTGGCGCTGCGGTCGGAGTTGGGGATGCCGCACACCCTTGCAGCGGTGGACGGGTTTGACGCTGCGATGGCTGCGCGACTCGCCCCCGCAGCAGTTGCGGACCCTTCGATGGGGACGAACGCAAAGCCTGCGGATGCCTCGCAGTGCGAGGCGGTCTTCCTCGCAGCGCTCGCCGGCACGCTCTAACGTGGGGCGGCTCGCCTCATTGGCACCGAGGCGCGTTGGGCCTACGCAAGTTCGACTCGCGGGTCTATATTGTCGGCCTAGTGCGCCAGGGAGAGCGTCGAAATATGTTGCGGGCACTGTCGGGCCCGCTCGCAGGAGCTACGTTTGAGGTTGGGCCACGCGTGCTCATCGGGCGCGTTGCGGCTTGCGACGTTCATCTTGTCGACGTCGAGGTGTCTCGCGAGCACGCGATGATCGTGACGCACGATCGGCAGCCAACATTGGTCGACCTGGACAGCCGCAACGGCACATTCGTCAGCGGCAAGCGGGTGCGCCGGGTTCCGCTTCATCCGGGAGACACCTTCTCGATCGCGGGCTCCGAGTTCATTTACGACCGAGCCGCGCCGATCAGCACCACGCCCGTTCTCTCGACCCAGTTCGGGGTGACCAACTCCGCGCCGCGGCCAGTGGATGATGCCGGGGCGGCGCACCCCACTCGCGAGACAGTGTCCGCCAAGCCTACGAAGGCCGAGGTGGCGGCGGTCGACGACGATCGGGAGACGCAGCGTGCGATGGCCGCGGTCACGGATGCTCCTGCGGTCCCGGTGGCGCCTGCGGTGGTCGCTCCCGATGCGGCGGAGCCTCGACCCACGGTTCGACTCGAAGCTGCCACGGATCGCGTTCCCGAGGAAAAGGCGACGGTGCAGGTCCGTGCGGCGCAGGGACCGACGGCACCCGCCGTCGAGAAAGCGACGGTGCAGATTCAGGCGGCGCAGGGACCCTCGGCACAAACGGTCGAGAGGGCCGCTCGCGCGACGGCATCGCTGGCTGCTGTTCGTCCGCCGCCCGAGCCCGCCTTTCCAGAGGCTCCCCCTTCGTTCGAACCACCTCCTGTCCCCCCGCAGCCTACCGCGAAGCCGCGTGAATCTGCGTCGAAGAAGGGCAATCTGGAAGCCTACGACGGGGACTTGTTCGCCGACATCACGGCGTATCGCTCGTTCCGGATGCGGCTGCAGCATGGCGAAATGCCCTCCGGCGAGGAGGTGGCGGCGATGATCGATCTCGAAGCCGAGCTTCGCGAGCCCGTCGAAACCGACCCGCGGCGCGACGTGGTCACCAAGCGATTCTTCCGCCGGTTCCCGTTCTCGGGCTCGCTCCAAGCCAGGTTCACGAACTCGGGACGTATGGTGAGCGCCGAGGGCAAGATGACCAACCTCTCCGCCGACGGCCTGCAGTGCTCGCTGGAGCTCGGCAAGTTTTCGCCCAAGCCCGAGCAGCTCGCGATGCTGGTCATCGAGGGCATCCGCGACGGTGTCGAGGTGCGCTACTCGGTGACCGCACGGGTCGTGTGGTCTAAGAAGCGGGTGGCTGGTTTTGTGTTCGCGGGCGTTCCGAGTTGGAGCGAACGGCGGTCCGACTTCGACGACGTCGACACTGCGGTCCGGGCTCGTCCGACGGCTTGAGGCTGCGCGCAGCCGCGCCACAAGCTCTATTGCTGACGGAGGGCAGCCGCGTGCGCGACGAACGAGCCCACCGCGGCGGGGTCGTGGCTGAGCTCGAGACTGACTGGGGTGTCTTCGTACAGCGCGTCGACGACCGCATCGCAGACCTCGGGCGTGGCGCAGCGGGCTCGGGTCTGTCCCACGAGCTCGAAGGTGGAGGAGTCGACGCGCTCGACAAACTCTGGGGGCAGGTCGATCTCGAACCGCGCGGTTGCGTCGACCAAGTCTTCGGTGACGACCTCCACCAGGTCGAAACTCGGGATCTCTCCAGCGGCCGGCGCGACGAGGGCGCGCAGCTCGTATTCGGTGCCCCACTGATGCTCGAACCCGGCGATGTCGCGGGCGTGTGTGATGCCCGGCGGATCGCTGTCCACCACCCGAAGGCAGTAGCCGGGCTGCCCATCGGGGCAGGGCTCGCGAAAGTGATCGACGCGCAGGGTGACCTCCTGGGGTGGCTCCAGATCACAGGCGGTCAGTCCGAGTGTGGTCAGCATGCCAAAGGTGAGGACGAGTCTGCGCATGACGAGGTACCCACTACCTGTGCAACGCGTGTGCCACGGTACGGCGGTGCCAGCGAATGGACTCGAACGGGGGCCCCTGTATCGCTCAGCGGCGATTCGAGGCGCATCGCCCCGGGCTGCCGTTTGCCTCGGATCCGGACAGCCATGTCGCGACGCGAGACGAGATGTGGCGGCGCTGTCATGGCCGGCCGGGCCCGACGCCGGCCGCGTCGACGAATCGACGCCTATCGACGCGTGAACGCGAACGCGGCGTTCTTGGACCGCAAGACCATGCCGCGCGCATCTTTGGACTCATCGAGGTTGAACATGACCCGGTTGCCGGAGTGGTCCTTGAAGAAGAACTGCCCACGCCCCATCGGGTGCATCCACGTGAGTCCGTGTCCGGGTACGTCGAAGTACAGACGGTCTCCAAACGCGCGCACGTGCACGGTCTGAAGCATCGCGAAGCGCTCGGGATCGGTCAGCTCGGCGTAGCGCGACCACGTGTCTTCCGTGAGCCGATACGTCCCCACATAGCGCTCGTACGTGCTGGGCGCGATCTTGACCTCGTGGGCTTCGCGACGGCGCTCGGGTTCGTCGCCGTAGACCAGCATCGCGACGTCTTGGGCGATGCGGCTGGCAGGGACGACCTCGGTGTTGCACAGGACCAACACGGTGGTCTTGTCTTCTTCGAAGTAGATCAGTGAACCGTTGAAGCCGTCGATCGCGGCAGGGAAGCTCAGCACCGACTGGCCGTACCCGTGGTCGACTGCCAGGCCGTAGCCATAGCCATGCTCCGAGGCGCTCACCATCTCTTTGAGACTGGACGCTTCCAGAATCTTGCCGCCATGAAGCGCGGCGTTCCATTTGACGAGATCGGTCGGGGAGGAGACCAAGCCTCCCGCGCCCCCGAACACCGACATGTGAATCGGATCGGGAGGATCGAGCAGCTCTTCGTCGTTCCACACCCGGCCATGCGCCTGCTCGCCCGAGTCGTACGCGTCCCCGTAGGTGGACTGCGTCATGCCGGCGGGTTCGAAGAGGTTGCGCTCGACGTACTCCCCGAAGGACATGCCCGATGCCTTCTCGACGACGGCGCCAAGCAGATAGTAGTTGGCGTTGGAGGGGCTGAAGTCCGTGCCGGGCTGGAACTCGAGCGGAAGCGAGGAGAACCGCGCGACGAGCTGCTCGGTGGTGTGGGCTTCGTTCTTCCAGGTGTGGAAGTAGGGGAGCGCGGTGTAGTTGGGGATGCCCGAGGTGTGCTGCAGGAGTTGCCCGACGGTGATCTCTTCGCCGCGGGGGTAGTTGGCGACGAAGCGTGAGACCGGTTGGTCGAGCGACAGGTCGCCGCGGTCGCGCAGCTGCAGCACGGCGGCTGCCGTGAACTGTTCGGTCAGCAAGCCCAGTCGGTACCGGGTGCCCACCGTGTTCGGCACCGTGTCCTCGGCATCTGCCCATCCGAAACCCTGGCCCGAGATGATCTCATCGCCGCGCGCGACGACGATGGACCCATGGAACTTGAAGGCTGGGCCCCAGTCCGCGCCGTAGTCGGAGACGATGCTCGCGACGGAGGTGGCGAGGTCGTCGGGGATCGGTGCACCGGGGGTACCGCTCTCGCGGAACTGTGGGCGGCCGAGTGAGTCGGGCTCGGCATAGAGGGACTCCTCCGCGTTCGGGGTGTCTGCCCCGCCCGTGGCGATCGCTGCGAGGGTGTCGGGGTACGGACCCGGGTCCAGAGCATAGGCTCCGGCTCCGGCCAAACCGACGCCAAGCACCAGCCCTGCCGCGATGCGGCCCCAGGGGCGTCGCCGCTGAACGGGCATCCCGTCCGCGTGCGTCGCATCTGCGGGCAGTGGCTCGGTCCCAGGGTCGCTGTCTCTTATACACATCTGACGCTGCCGACGAGCGATCTAGTGTAGATC
>OJGU01000294.1_pt1 | contig 32401 bp, 20 predicted proteins | sample 1594741 | NCBI WGS metagenome assembly OJGU01 (sample SAMN05416841, study PRJEB24817) | seawater metagenome | isolation source: Sea water | place: Canada:Atlantic | collected 2013-07
TCTACACTAGATCGCTCGTCGGCAGCGTCAGATGTGTATAAGAGACAGCTAAGAACTGAGCGTATCCCGTCTCTTTCGATGGGACTACTAGGTCAGGGCTGGTGTCGTTGGACAAGAATCCCACGAAGATATTCTGGAAAACAAGGAGACCACGAACGGTGCGGCCAATGGCTGTTTCCGATCGAGTAAATGACAAAGCTCCCGTCGACAATCGGAGTCAGTATCCAACCAAGTTAACTGTTAGAGGGTAGTTCTAAGTCTCCACAACAGATCTCGCCACTTGTCGCACCGACAAATCCATCCTCAGGTTTGGGCACCAGAAAACGTTCCACGATACTCACCAGTCTTTCATTGCAGCAGACGTAGGGCGGCAGCGATCGGCGGCGATAGCTCAAGACATCCCGCTGGGTTCTCAGACGATTGTTCGTTAACAACAAGAACGGCACATCTCAGTCTAGGGCATCGTTAAGAGTGTAATCTCTCCAAAAATAAGCTCGCCCCCGCGTTAAATGACACCACCCATATCGCTCAAGTAATCGTGTCGCTGGTTTATATCACCCCGTGGTTGATTGGAATTCGCCAATTCGATCTCGGCCCGCTTCACTCAATAAAGTAAATTTCGCTGAACGGGTTTCAATCGGTATTCACGATTCGCAAATTCTGTTATTTCTTTCTCAACTTGGTCCTTTCTGGGCATCGTCAATTGTTTCTTTTAGACCAATCCGTTCCAAAGTTTCAGCAACATTCCACTTTCTGCAACGTCTTCTTACTTCTCGCCATAAGTAACCCAGACCACCTGCCCTCAAACCTTTAGCTTTGATCAGGAAAAGCCCAAGGACCGAAGCGCCACCGGAAAGGTGAGAAACAATCCACATAACGATGACTAATTTGACGTCACGCCACCCTTGAGGTCGGGCAATGAGTTAGCTAGCTTCAAAGAATGAGGGCCACCTCGTATTCGCCCTCTGTTGTTCATGACTCGAGAAAATAAAATAATGAAAACAATCACAAACCCTCTGACCCGCCTATCCAGATCGCTCGGTCTCCTTGCGATCGGCCTGGCTCTTGTCAGCACCATGCATGCGGCCGACCCGGTCGCCTTCTCCGACACGGCCGTCGTTGAACCCACGGTCGTCGATTTCGGTGAACTTACCGACGACGCGACCTATGTATTCTTCTTTCGAGCGACGAAAGCAGGCGCCTCCACAGCGGTGGCCGGTAATGCCAGCTGGGGACTCAAATTCGAACAATGGCCAGACACGATGACCTTTGGGACCACCGAATTCGGCGTAGCGGACAATCAATTCGAACCGGATGGAACGGGAGAACCGACCACGCTCTTCGATGAAGATGTTCATGTCGCCTTTGTCAACGACGTCACGAATGGCGAAGTTCGTCTCTTCGTGAACGGAGTTCTCTCAGGTTTTCTAGAAGGCAACTTCGAGCTCTCCGGCGAGGGCAAGGTCATGGCCGCCCGAATTGAACAAGATACCGATCCTATGGGAGACGGCAGCATCATGTATTCGTGGGCCACTTACGATAGTGTTCTGACTGACAGCGAAATTGCGGATCTCGCGGCTTCCGCTGAACCCACCGAGGCTCCTCCGACAGAGCCCAGTGAACCGGTCAACACATTGGACATGGTCGCTTCCTCGATCTACTCCCCCATCACTCCTGCCGTCGTCGATTTCGGTGAGCTTTCAGGGGATTTCTCTCTCGAATTCTTCTTCAATGCGGCCAAAGGAGGCGCATCCACTGCCTTCGCAGGAAACGATGCTGTCGGCCTCAAACTGGATCAGTGGAATGAACAAGGTGTCTTTGGACTCACTCAGTTCGGCATCGCCGACAGCGTCTTTGAACCTGTGAGCGAAGGAAGCACGGCATCGGTGTTTGACGAGGATGTCCACGTCGTCATTGTCAACGATCTAACCAACGCAGAAACACGCCTTTTTGTTAATGGCGCCTACGCTGGCGTCTTAGCCAGCAATTTCGAACTCGCCGGGGAGGGCAAAGTTATGGCCGCCCGAATTGAACAAGATACCGATCCCATGGGCGAGGGCAGCATCCTCTACTCTTGGGCCACCTACAACGGAGCCCTTCCCGAAGACATGATCGCGGAACTTGCTTCCTCCGCAACGCCCTTCGATCCCTCCGGACCATTCACAGAACCCACAATTGTCGATCTTGGCGTGATTGAAGGCGATGCTTCTTACGAATTCTTCTTCAACGCCGTTAAGGATGGCGCTTCAACCGCCGTCGCAGGCAACGCTGCTTGGGGACTCAAGTTTGATCAGTGGAACGAGCAGGGCGTCTTTGGACTGACAGAGTTTGGCGTCATCGACCATATCTTCGAGCTTGAAGGCGATGGCAGCCCGGACGCCACGTTCGAAGAAGATGTCCACGCCGTTTTCGTGAACGATGTGACGAACGGCGAGGTTCGGCTCTACGTGAATGGTGAATACGTCGGTTTCATTCTGACCAGTTTCGAACTCTCGGGCCCCACCAAGTTAATGGCCGCCCGCATCGATGTGAATACGGATCCCATGGCTGAAGGAAGCATCCTCTACTCCTGGGCCGCCCATCCGTCCGTCCTCACGCCAGAGGAAATCGCCTCTCTCGCCGCTGCCGCCGAGCCAAGAGAACCCGCCGAGCCGATGGAACCCTCAGAACCTACCGAACCTGAAACGCCGGCCCCTGAGCTTCCGGATGGTGCACTGGGAGCCCCCACGGTGGTCGACTTCGGAGACAACCCGGGTAGTACCACCTACGAGTTTTCCTTTAGAGCCGTTAAAGCAGGTGCCTCAACTGCGATCGCAGGGAATGATAGCTGGGGGCTCAAACTCGATCAGTGGAACGAGCAAGGGGTCTTCGGAATTACGCAGTTCGGAGTTGTTGACAGCATCTTCGAAGAAGAGGGACCTGGAAGCATCGCCTCCGTCTTCGACGAGGACGTCCATGTTGTCTTTGTCAACGACGTCACGGCCGGTCAAGTCCGACTGTATGTTGCCGGCCTCTACGCCGGTTTCATTGAGACCAACTTCGAGCTTTCTGGCGAAGGAAAAGTCATGGCAGCCCGCATCGAGCAGGACACGGATCCAATGGGTGAAGGCAGCATCATGTATAAGTGGAATGTCTACGAAGGGGTCGTCTCGGACGCAGGAATCGCGGCACTCGCCCTTGGCGTCACAACGCCTACCTTGCCCCCAATTCCAGGCCAACAAGCAGGCAGCATTAGTGGTATCAGCAGAGCGGCCGACGGCACGATTACGATCGAGTTTACCGGATCGCTCGAATCGAGCACTTCACTCGACGGAACCTTCTCACCCGTGAATGGAGCAACCTCTCCATTCACAGTCGATCCGTCCGAGGCATCACAATTCTATATCGCCAAATAGACAAAGATTACACATTAGTTGCAACCCAGTGACGGCCATTCGTCACTGGGTTTTTTCTTTCCCTATGGTACCTAATCGCAAATCAATCAAAGGAACGATCCTTCAAAGAAAAGCGATTCGTTTGGACCCGTATTGGCCGCTATGATAGGAGTAGGTTTCAAACCAGCAGACAAGAACATCGGGGACCAAAGATTGCAAAGGTAGGAGGACAACCGACACATTGACGTTACCGATCGATCATTAAGAAATATGAACCCAAAAGACGCACGATCTGTTGAGGCATTGACGCGATTGGTAGCCAACGCTACACGCACAAAGTACTTGTTTTTCTGGGGTCATCGCCCGCGAGTTCCCGATCGCATCGATCACAGTTGTTTCAGCAATTGGTTTCCGGCAAAATTCACCGTTGACGGGGTCGCGTATCCAACGACCGAGCATTTCATGATGGCTGAAAAGGCCCGTCTATTCGGTGACACAGTCATTTGTGACAAGATAGTCTCAGCCGAAAACCCAGGGGCCGCAAAAAGCCTGGGCCGGAGAGTGGCCAACTTCGACGAAACAACCTGGGTGGAGAAGAGGTTTGAAATCGTCGCACGAGGAAACGAGGCGAAGTTTTCCCAGAATGAACCCTTGAAAGACTTTTTAATCGCGTCAGGGTCCAAGGTGCTCGTCGAAGCAAGCCCCACCGATAGGATTTGGGGGATAGGAATGGCGGCGAATGATGATCGGGCAAAGAGACCTAGTAAATGGAATGGACTCAATCTCTTGGGATTCGCATTAATGGAGGTTCGAGAGCGCTTCCATATCCCAAAAACAAAAGAGCCCCCTCAAGAATGACGGCCATCCACCCCATCGCAATCAATTGCAGCCGAGCCCAACGTGAGCAAAACAGAGTGTAGGATGAAATCATTCACACTGCACAATCCTCATTGCAGTTTCTGCCGAGGAAAGGATACTTCCCCGGACCTTGGCAGGCTGAGTGAATTTTGGCGATTTCTTTTGGGGATGCTTTCACTCTTTCCAATGATCGAGATTGGATATCGTTGCAACGCTCGCCACAAGCGTTTTCTAGCGTCGCCTCTACACGCTTAGGAAATGCTTCCGGCGACTCCGATCCCACCATTCAGTACATCGGAGAGTGCTCAAAATCGATTGTCTGACCCCTCTCTAGCTTAGCTTGCCACTCCTCAAGTTGATCCTGACCCGATTTCCAAATGGATTCACATGCAGTGAAGAATGCCATCGCGACTGCCTTATCACCTTTATCAATAAATCGTCTTACCAAACTCAAGTCAGGCTCATTCGACATCTCACTGACAGATGGCGGTAAATCAATAGATTTCATTAATAAGTGTTTCGCTTCATCATATTCGCCCCGATCAAATTTCAGCACTCCCATGACAGTATGGCCATGATAATGATTTCGTTGATAACCGAAGGACCCAGCTCCCTCTTGAAGCAACATCGATCTCGCATATCGCTCGGCCTCAGAAAACCGACCACTTGCAAGGGCTACTTGACAGAGCGAGGGCAAAAGCATTCCCTTCCCGTGCTCCACAGAAAGTCGATACGTCTGCTGGAAGAAATCAAGTGCTTCCGCGGCGCTCCTAGCCCTCTGTTCACTGCCTGGATCTGCCTTTTTCATTGCTCTTAATCTCAGGCGACCAAGATTATTCGGCCAACGAGGTTCATCGGGTTGCGCCTGGTAACCCCGTTGGAACAACGCTTCCGCTATCTCCAAATCACTCTCGCGAAGGAACAATCCGGCATACTCCATGATCGCAAGATCCGAAGGATTTCGATCGATATGGGCCAGCCACAACTCTTTTCCGCGCTTGAAGAATTCAGGATGTTGCTCTCGGTCAAAGAAGGCATAACTTGATCTGTGCAGTCCGCATCGGGGCGAGTGTTCGATAAGCCAGATCGCATGTTCCATCCGCCTCTCAAACGCACCAGCAATCTCTCGATACCTCCCATAATAGCCGTACAATTGCAATCTTGCGCTCTCATCATCAGACTTCTTAGCTAAACCCTGCTCCAAGAGCTCCGCCTGCGCTGAATTCATCTCCGCCCCGTAGCGTTCAATATCGCTGAATCTCTGCCCCCAAACATCGAGACAGGACCAGCAACCCACCAATCCTAGAATTAGTCGGCCAATCTGATGGCCTCGCCCTAAGACGAAATCCTTCATGCGACTCAACAAATCGTTTCTTCGATTATTCATCTACATCCCCTCAAAATTCGGCACCAAGCCTTGCTCGACAGACTCCAGCCATTCGCCCTTGCGATCCTGCCGCATAGTTAGATAAGGCGTCAGCTTCTCAATGAATTCCCGAACACTGTCTAATTCTCGCAGCCCAACAAGGCGCCGGGCCAATCGGTAGTCAGGATTCGACAGACGAACGAACTTCTTATCGCGAAGCGTGACGGACTCCAAGAGATGTGCTTTTGCGGTATCGAGATCGTTCTCATCCAAAGCGACTAATCCAAAGATGGTATGACCGCAGTGGATCAGCCGTTCTTGATAAAAGGGTCCTTCACCGGGTTTCACCATCAACGTTGCATACTGTAGAGCTCGTTCTCGATCTCCGGCGAGATACGCGACACGGCCCAACTTCTCAAGCACGAATCGCCCTTTTCGTTCTGGAAGGAGCCGATAGGCTCGCTCAAGGAATTCAAGTTCCAACAAGGTCTCCTGCTGTCTCGCCTTTAACGACTGTGATGATCGCCTGAGACTGTAACAGCGCGCAAGACGCTGTGCCCACTCTCCGTTTTCGGGATCTTGTTTTTCACCTTCCTTCAAGAGATCAATGGATAGCTCTCTATCCCCGAAAAGCAGCATTTCGGCAGCATTCGCTCTAATGAGCAAATTATTTGGGGACGTCTCAAGATGCTCGAGCCACAGCTCCTTAGCCTGAACGTAGGCCGGTAGATGGTGGCTGGGAAACAATCGAACTGCAGAGTCTCGCAAAATCGCGGATTCAGGACGATTTGCAATAAACCAAAATATATGTCGCCCAAGAGCCGCCTTTGCCGTCTTATCTCGCCAGCCCTGACTGCCGTAATACCCAATCAAGCGAGCTCGCCCTTCCTCACTCAGCGTTCCCTTAGCCGCACGTTCTTCGAACTTTTTGACAAGGTCGGCAGATAACTTCCTTCCAGTCCGAACAAGGTCTCGTTGCTTCCTCGCGGGAGCATCGTATTCACGTCCTGAAGCAGCAAGACGCTGAATACGATCCAATGGTTCCCGGTCACTATAGGACCGTTCCAACAATTGGTCTCGCCTCCACCACGTAATCACCATGATCACCACGAAAGGCAATATTCTAATCAGCAATCCCGCAATAGTTTGTTTCTTAGTCATCTTGACTCCTCTCCCATCGCTTCATCGACCTCAGGGGCTTTTGGGAGACTCTTTCTTCGTTTGAGTTTTTCCGGCCTTAGATCCCTTTTTCTTCTTCGCCTGTTCAAGATACCGTTCATCTTTCTCAATCAGTCGATAAATCTCCTTGAGCGTTCGCTTACTAATCGTAATGCCACTCAAGTCAACGCCGTCTTCGTTCTTCGTTTTCGCCGCAGCGTCCGTCTGACTACTCTGCTCCTCCTCAAAACGACTCAGTATCTCATGCGCCACCGAGAGATCGTCACGTAGATTCACGAGTTCCGATTGCACCTGCTCAACCGAAGCGTCCGATGCTAGCCTCGTCATCGCCTTAGGAAACTCTTCAACCATGGCGCTCCGAATTCCTTCCAAGGTCGCTCCCAAATCTACCAATACGGAGGCTGTCTCTGAGGCAACACCAGTACTCGCCCCAGTCACCACCTCTTTCGCCTTCTGCTTCACAAGCGCGTCGGCGATCCGATTCAGATCTCCTGACACTGGTTTCAAATCGACGATCGGCTTCGAGCTCAAGGCATCAAAACGCCCTTCTAGCGTTTGCCGAATATCCTGTAGGCCCTCGCTGAATCCCGTCAGTTGAGCCACGACTCGACCCACCGGATCCGACGGGTCGCCCTGTCCCATCACTTGGTTGCGTCGGAAAACTTTCTTAATCTCTTCCCATCGTGCCGCTTCTTCCTCCGTTAGCTCGCCAATGAGCTCCCTAAACTTCAAGAGATTGGCTTCAGCACCGGTCGTAAGCGTCTGCGACTCCCCTTTGTAGTGATCCATGATCAGAGCCTGCACCTCAGCGTCGTTCATGATCGGCAGTGTCTTCTCCGTCAAACGATTCATGTTTCGATACGATCCCTGCAGCTTGAAGGCGGGCTCCGTTCGGTAAGCATCGTTTTGCCCGGCTGAATGGATGTACTCCTGATTCACTCGCATGATCACATCCCGAATCGTTACCAACTTGCCCAACACATTCAGGATTTCATTCACCTCTTCCACCGAATACTCACCCTCAAACTCGAGCCCATCTCGCGCCTTGGTTTCGGCAATTCGAATGAAGGTGTGAATATCAGCGCGACTCTTCTGGGTTAAAGCAGCCAGCACCGGATTTGATGTCAATGCGTTCTCCAGATACGAGGCCTTAAAGGCTGCCTCATTCGATCCGACAATATCACCCAAATTATAAGTATCCGCCCGATTTGCGAGCATGTCCGGAATTCTAAACTTCTCTCCGCTTTCCGTGTAAGGATTGCCAGCCATGACGACAGCCACCTTCCGACCCCGCAGATCATAGGTCTTTGCTTTCCCTTCCCAAACGCCCTCAATCCGACGTTGCCCGTCACACAATGAAATGAACTTCTGAAGGAACTCAGGATTACAGTGCTGGATATCATCCAAGTAGATCATGATATTATCGCCGAGCTCCAAGGCAAAATTCAACTTCCGCACTTCATCTCGGGCTGCCGCGTTGACAGCCCCCGCCGGATCGAGCGATGTGACATCATGCCCCAATGCAGGGCCATTGATTTTCACAAAGGTCACTCCCAAGCGATTAGCGACATACTCCATCAAAGTTGTCTTTCCGTATCCTGGAGGACTCACGAGCAAGAGCAGCCCCATCAAATCCGTACGTTTCGAATCGCCCGCACTCCCAATCTGTTTTGCCAAATTGTCACCAATCAACGGAAGGAAGACCTTGTCGATCAGCTGATTCCGCACAAACGATGTGAGCACACGAGGTTTGAATTCGTCCAATCGCATCTCTTCTCGAGCCGTCTCAATCAGGCGTTGCTTACAAGCATGAAATCTTTCGAACAGAAGCACCTCGCCCTTTTGAAACCTCTTGAGACGACCAACAAATTCCAAGTAGTCCAGTTCGTATCGACCTTCGCGAATTCTCTTATGCGACCCCTTTAAACCGTCGAGTGATGCTGTCACCCGCTCCTTAGCGATTTGACGCGGGTTGACTTTACCATCAAAGAACGTCATCGCGACCTCATCGATGAATCGAACTTGCCCCACCTTCTCACGAAACATCACAAAACCTCGCACCCAATCCCGAATCAGTTGAAACTCACGTAAGGAATCCACCTCTAATGCTTTTCTTGCCTCTTGAAAGGGCCGCTCAAAATGTTCTTTCGCCAAGTGTTGTTCGAATTCCTTCGCAATTTCAGCCCCTTCTTGACTCACGACGAAAGGACCGTTCGAACACAATTGAAAATAGAGGTACAGAGCCGCCTCCTCGACACTGTCCGACTCGAAGAGATCCAAGTCCTCGTAGAACCCGGCCAACTCCTGTTCCAAGCGCCCCACATATTCCCTCCGAAGCTCGTCCCCTGGAAACGCCCGATTCTTCTGACCTAGCCCTTTTAATTGTGCCTCCCAGAGCTCACGACGCGACTGATCCGATTGAACGGACCAATAAAGCCACGCACAGGCTCGCGCCGAAGGCTGAAAGCGACCCAAACCAAGATCGCGCTGCCGATGGGCCAAGGCGTTCAGGATCTGTCCAGCATCGATATCATGAACCCCTTTCTGATAGGCCTCCGCATAACGAGGGGCCATAAACGCCTGAACCTGAGCCAATCGCTCGTCCTCTGAAGACTCCAAAAAGTTCGAAAGGCCGCTCCCATGACTCAGCTCATCAAGAATCAAGAACGCCAAGTATTCCGCCCGATAAACCCGTTCATTCTCCGCTACACATTCCTGACTCCACACCGACTCTGTAGCCAATAATTCCGCTTCCTTGATTGGCTGAAAGTAACGCGACCCGGTGAGGTGCAGCTGCATATGTCCCTCACGATGAATCATCGTGAGATCCAAAGGCTGGATATTCACTGTAAACTGGTGCGCTCCAAACTTGATGACGTTCTTGCCATCGACAAAAAGATCATTCCGATCGCGAAGCTGTCGGACAGCGTCTTCCCGAACGGTCTTTAACTGGCCGGCAAGTTCCTCGGCCCCGACAGATTCATCGAGCTCGCGAAGTTGCTCCGTCACATCACGAACCTTCTCGATCAACAAATCAGAAGCCATGTAGCCATGAATCTCTTCCAAAGTGCTCATCCCCTCGAGCCGGCTCTTAATCACTTTTAAGATTCGTTCCGCCGAGGTCATCAAGGCGCCAGCCTTCTTGCTCCTAGCCTCGACTAGCTGAAGTTTCCTCGACTCGAAAGCCTCATAGATCTCAGTCCGCTTTTCAGCCAAAGGAACGGTGAATTCATCGAAGTCGGAAAAACGCCCCTCCAATTCCTCTATTTGAACACTCAGTTTATTGAGAAACTCATCGCAGCGATCAGGCGAGTCACTGATATCAAGGTAGTTGATCACTGACTGTGAAAGCAGCTTGATCTGAGCGTTAAACTGAGCCGCCCCTTCGGAAGCTCCAAGGGTTCGGATACGGACTTTAAGAGCGGACTTGACCTGGTTTAACGAGGAGTAAATCCCACTGATCTGATCAATCACACGAGTCGTTTCCGTCGCGTCATCGATCCGAAGGTTACTCACGATTTCAATGAGCATTTCCAGATCGGCACCCACCTGTTCCACTGATTCCTGAAGCGTCTTAGCCTCGGCTACCTTGATAGTCTCAGGCACGTCCGCTAGTTGCTGTTCAATCCGCTTACGATAGGGATCAAGCGATTCTGGTTTCAGAAGATACTCAACGCATGCGCCGGACAACACCTCTGTCTTGTCTGCCACTCGGGTCTCTAGGGCCCCCAGAGCTTCCTGATCCATATAGCGAAGCTCCCGTGCTGTTAGAATCTCGCCACGCAATGTCCGCAATGCCGCCAAGTGAGCCACGAATTCATCAATATTCGCCAGCGGACTCTTGCCAATCTCCTGCAATTGCCTCGAGGTTTGCATGTCCAATTCAGCCAAAGCGAGCTCTGACTCCTTGCGCAAACGTCGAACCTTCTCAAATTCATCAATCCCTCGACTCGCTGTCTCTCGGATCACATCCAGAGACTCTCTAAGATTGAAGGCTTCTGTCTGATCAATCCAAAAATAGGCATCTGCAATATCGCCCGTTGCTCTCACGACATCCACGTACAGCCCCGAATAAATATCATCCTTACGAACAAGATTTAGAATATCGTGGCATTCAGCCATACAGCGGACCACATCGCGATTGCCAATCTTGTAGAGAAACGATTCCTTATTAGCCTGCTTCTCATGCTCTGGAGCGACATACGGCGTTTGCCAGATTTGGATCGTGTGATGGCGTTGTGCCTCCTCTTCACATTTGAAGTAAGCCAACTCTCCATTATCAAACATTGAGAAACCATTGCAAAGAATGGGATTCTCCACAGCTTGATTTATCAAATTGTATGACATCATCACATAGTCCCCAGACATGCGATTGTAGAATACATAGAGGTAGTCTTCGCCATTGTTGGAAGCTACCAGTCGCTCGAAAAGCATCTCCGTTCGATTAGTATCAAATCGCTTTAGCAAGCCCGTTTGAAGATAATAACCGTCGGAAAAGATGATCCCCTGATCCTCCGGCAGACGGACACAGGAGTGCTCAAGTGAGTCGATCTTCTCGAGTGTTTTCAACTTATCATTGAACACAAAAAATCGAAACCGTTTCTCCTGGAAAGGTCGAATCTTCAAGAGGGTGAGACACCCAATATCAGCATAGAATATTTCCGCATCATCCAAAGTTTGGTCTGGATGATCCACGGCTTCAGAGTAAATTCCCTTCCCGCTTTCGGTGTTGTCTTCCACCTTCGCAGTGAACATTCCATCGGCACACGAAACGAAGAGACGATCCTGGATTGAGATATGTGGATGCACGCCATCTCGGTGGAGATCCCGATGAGTTCGTTGCCAATCACATTCGTATTGTTTCGGAAACGAGAACTCATGATCACTACGATTATCGACGTAGACCAAGGCTCCATCTTTCACCAACCACTTGAAGGTTTTGACATCTGAAACGAGTTTCCCAACTCGAAAAACCATGAACAAGAACGGACCGACGAACGAGAATTTTACGAATTTCGTATTCTTATAGTATTTGTAAAGACTCTTGAAATCATCCTCAAATGTCGCCTCCAACAAGAATTCGGCCTCGGCCGCATGAAAACCCTCGTCACGATACTCATAGATTGCAAATACATCAGAGACGCAGATCTCAGACTTCAGCCCAAAATGCACATTGTAACCAAAGAGAAAACGATTCCCTCCCACAGGCACCATATCACGAGGAACACAGTTGTGTTCCGTTGTGATCCGTTCTGCCCTAAGCAAGGCTGTCGGGACAGAGCCAAACACCTCACGACGCAGTTGATTCAACTGCCCTAGGCGCCTTTCTAGTTCTGCTCCCTGAGTTTCCAGCCGGGACCGGATAATCTCATAGCTTCCTCCCTCAAGTCCCTGATCCTGGCTGGGATCATTGGTTTCGACGGGAGATTCTATCTCCTGATCAGACATCACCGTTGCTTTCTTGCGTTGTTCAAGCCGCTACGCCTTGGACACTGGACTTTGCGGCCCAAGAACATCAGCGGCGAGCGTCTTGCCAAGGTCCGTGTTCTCTACCAATTGCAGTGCCCGTTGCATGGTGGATTTCGCACTGCCGTCTTTCGTTTCCTGAATCATCTTCAATAAGAGTGCCGAGATGGAAGTATTCTTCAAATCCTCACTCGACATCCCAAACTGCTGAACCCAGTTCTTGAACTGCGACTTGAAATACTCCGGATCTCCATTGAAGAAGGTTTCCTTCACGTCTGACAAGACTCGGCTATTCTCAGTCGTCCGATCTATCGCCTTTCCCTGAGTGATGGAAGAAACGATCTTATCGAAGAATGTCACGTCACCACCCACAATATCGATGCGGGCACTCTCCAAGGCAGCACCAACCACCTTAGCCTGTTCCTCGGCAATTCCTTGCTGAACTTGAATGGAAGCCAATTCAATTTCTTTGTCCTTATTTAAGCGCAGCTTAAACTCCTCGTGCTCTCGACCGACGCCGTCGAACTCTTTCATCGCTTCAGCCTTTTCAGTGATCCCCTTGGCCTCGGCAGCAAACTTCAATTGCATCACGTTGGCCTCGGCTTCACCCTGTTCTTGAATGGCTGCTGCCCGGGCCTGAGTGACCGACACATCTGCCATGCCTACGGCAGCCTCATTTGCAGTCTTCGCCGCCGCCCGGAGCTTCACAGCATTGGACTCCTTCTCTGCTGCTTTCTCCTCGGCATCGGCCAGAATAACGACTTCTTCTGCTTTGAGATCGCTTGCTTCTCGAGCAGCTTGTGCAGCCACGAGTTGCTGATATTTCTCCTCCTCTGCCTTGAGTTCGGCTGCCTTCTTGGCGGCCTCAGCAGCCTTGATATCTCTCACCAATGCCTCTTCAGCGGTCATCTCGGCGCGAGTGACTACCACCTTCTTTTCTCGATCTGCCGAGGCGAACGCTTCAACATCCTTCATCCGTTCTTGCTCAGCAACCACAGTCTTCTCTAGCTCAACCCGCTCGCGAATGACTTCTTGGATATTCTTCTTTTCGGTCTCAACGGTTTTTTCTTTTTCAATCTGAGCCAAGGTCACTAGGCGCTCACGTTCGGTCGCTTCCAAGAGCCGGTCCTTCTCCAAACGCTCCGTTTCAATGGCTTCCGTCCGTTCTTTGTTCTTCTGAGCGACGATGATCTGTCGGTTCTTGTTCTCTTCGGAAATCCCGATCTCTTGATCAGAGGCAATTCGAGCCTGTTCGGCTTTCAAGCGCTCCTCCTCGGATACCTTCAACGCCTCAGCTTCCTCTCGAGCTTTGATATTGGCGATCTCCCGTTTTTGTCGTTCCTCCGTTTCGGCAAGCTGCCGCTCCATCTCCAGAATAGCTTCCCGGGCTTCAACATTCTCCTTGGTGATCGTCTTGTCCTTATTCTGCTGGATCTCGTTGGAGAGAATCTTCTGTTCTGCCGTCAATCCGATAATCTTCTTGATACCTTCGGCATCCAGAATGTTGTTCTCATCCAGTTTGGCGAGTGGCGTCTGTTCCAAATAGTCAATCGCGGCATCATCCAGAACGAATCCATTGAGATCGGTTCCGACAACCTTGAGAATCTCTTCCTTGAAACGTTCCCGTTCGCCGTAAAGATCCGTAAAATCAAACTGCTTTCCAGCCGTCTTCAAGGCCTCAGAAAACTTGGCGTCAAATAGCTCGACCAACGCCTGCTGATCCGAAGCCCGGACACAACCGATCGATTGAGCGACCCTCAAGACATCATCCGAGGTCTTATTCACCCGCACAAAGAAAACGACCTTGATATCCGCACGGATATTATCGCGACAAACCAGCCCGTCTTCGCCGTGTCGATAGATCTCGATCCGCTTCACCGAAATATCCATCTCTTCACACCGATGAATCACGGGAACCACGACAATGCCACTAAAGGACACCTTCGTACCTCCGATCCCATTTCGAACAATCGCCTTGCCCTGTTCAATCTTGCGGTAACACTTCACCACCAAGATCGTCACTCCGATGGCAACGACCAGACTGGCAATCAAGCCTGTCGCCCCCACCAATTGAGGGAACCCTAGTCCAAAAAACTCATTCATATCAGTCCTCTAATTTCTTAATTAAGTATGTGTTATTCTCCTTGTTCTCGAAAAAAATCACGGCAGAATCTCCCTTCACCAAAGAGCGAGCACCCTCTCCGACCCGAACATTGATCTTGAGAGGCGCCCCATGCCGCTCAATCTCTGCTTGGCCAGAATCGCCATCTACCGTCAAGGTCACCACACGACAGATCTGCCCCAACATGGCTACAGAAGAGGGTTCCTCCCTTAGCTTTATCCGTCGTAGTATCCGAAAGATCGGAAAGACAATCGCCTTCGTCAACGCAACGCTAATCACGGCATTAGGAACAAAAAGAGCTCCGGCCATCAGCCAAGAATGCCCGGGATTAAAGTAGTAATTCAGCAGCATGGCACCCATCCACAAGAAAACCGTCAGGAGACTTGCTATTGCCATGAACGGCCCTTCATCGCAGTGAAAAAAATGGGCCAGAGCATACCCCAATTTTCCAACACCGCCCTCGGCACTGGCATCCAAATCCAGGTCCAGATCAAACGCATCAGAATCCAATGCACCAAGGCACACTAGTCCCCAGTAAAGCACGACGAACCCAAGCAGACCGGTCAAAGGTAGATTAACAAAGGCTACCGCCTCAGCCACGAACTCAGTCATATCATTCTCCTAATCAAAAATAGATGCCCTCAAATCGATCCTCCAGACGAACGAACAAAAAGCAGCGCCTTGGTCAAAAAGCCGTTCTTTCAATCCTCAGTCTTTGTATCGCGAAGAATTTGCCCCTTGGAGAAAGAAAAAACACCTATAATCGCTCTGGCCGATTATACCGCCCCAGATTCAGTCTCAATATACGCCACACTTCCCAATTAAGACAAGCTGGCCTGATTACCTCAGCAACTTAGATCTCAGGAGTCCACCATACTAAGACTCCGTAACATCTGCTCTCGCCTCCAGCCTTCTAAGCCTTGCCTGCATCGCCAATAGCACTTCATAAACAAGTATCCCAAAGATACCAATGACCAATAACGAGAACCCACCAGTGATCTCAACCGGCTCGCCCGCCAGAGAGCCGATCAGTGGAGGGACTACGCCCCCCACGACACAGATCCAAGACAGAAAGAAAATAGAAGACATCGGTTTTATTCCTTTCATCAGCATTTCAATTTCGAGATTGAATTCATTGCACCCCGCAGAGACGAATAGACACATCTCAAAATAAAGAATGTGCTAAGGACCAAGCACAACAACATCGTCCCAAGACGCAGCCAATGCAAAATCCATACCAGCACCAAGTCATCCTTAAATTTCCTGTCCTCGCTACAAGATACACTCCATTTTTCCACCCCTAGTGCGTTTCACACCGCACACCATCGCTACTAGCGCTCATACTCAAAGCTACTAGCGTCGCAAATCCAAAACCGCCCCTCTATTCTCACTCCCTCAGGAAGCAATGCACCAACTTATTCTTAGGGACAGGCTACGATTTCTCTTGAACCCATTTCTCAGTCTTATTACTTCTCTACTGATGCGTATTGCTCGAATCAAACCTAAAGGGCGTGATATTGTGTATCACTGCGTTTCACGAATCGTAGGCGGGCAATTTCTACTGGGGAATGTAGAAAAGGAATCCTTTCGCCGAATGATGTGGACACAGGCTGAGTTTTGCGGGGTTGAGATCGTCGCTTACTGTCTCATGTCCAACCATGTTCATCTTCTAGTAAGAGTGCCGAAATCAACCCAGATTGACGACCGCTCCCTCCTGAACCGAGTGACTCATCTCTACGGAGCTAAAAGCACATTGACCAAACGTCTCAAGAACTTACTCGAAACGACCAAGTCTATTCCTTCGGGGCAAAGGAACGCCCTACTTGCAAGAATGGGAGACATCTCTGTGTTCAATAAAGAATTAAAGCAGCGTTTCAGCACCTGGTACAACAGACGGAATGGGCGATTCGGAACACTTTGGGCCGAACGTTTCCGAAGCACAATCGTCGAGGGAGTTGCGGAGACGATGCGAATAGTTGCGGCCTATATCGATCTGAACCCGGTCCGAGCTGGGCTCGTAACAGATCCCAAAGACTATCGATTTTGCAGCTATGCAGAGGCACTTTCAGGCGGTCAAAAAAGCCAAAACGCCATCATGGGTTTCTATCCCTCGGGGACATGGCAAAGGATTTCCAGTTCCTATCGAGAATACCTCTTCGTCAAAGGAGGCCTCCCCGGGCATTCTAAGAAGATAGCGATGGAACGAGGGGCAATCCTCAGAGAGATCAAAGCCGGCGCTAGACTGAGTGCGGCCCAATTGTTGCGTCTTAAGATTCGCTATTTTTCAGACGGCCTTGCCCTTGGATCAACAAGCTATATCAACAAACTTTTCGACGAGAACCGAAATCGGTTTGGACCTCGAAAGCGTACTGGCGCCCATTCCCTACCTCCGGCCCTGGAACGGTTAAATGTAACGACTCTCAATAAATTGAAGAACGAGCCGATCAGTTAAAACCCCAACAGACTTCCCACCAATAATAACGTCTGTAGCATCACCGCCGCTTCGCATCGCCTCTGCAAAGACGAAATCGTCCTCTAAACCTCTTCATCTGTTCGGTCGTCATCCAAATGTATGTGGCGAACGGTTGTGGAGGGATCCCGTAAAGAGCTCACACATCAAAAATCGCCGGTAGCACGTAGGAGCCTGTCCCTCAAATCTGGAGACAACCTTGTTCGTATCGTTTATCGCCAAAGAATGAAGCGTTGATAGAGTTGTTGCGTTTACCATCGTAACTGAGCACGATTCGAAGATGGATTTGGAAACAGAGCCTGTCCCTGAATCTAAAGGGGTTAGGGGACAGGCTCTAGACTAGTCGATCAGTGAAACAAACGAGGCTATCGGTTAGATCAAATTTTATGAAAAAACGTGTTTCGTTCGGTTTTTGTTGGCTTGCGCTTTGCTCCGTTTTATTGATCGACTCGCCGAAGGCGGCCCAGCTTGATGAGCTCCGGCCGAGGGTGCTGATTGTCGGCGACTCGATTTCTCTTGGTTATACGCCCGTGCTTCAAGGTATGCTCCATGGAGAGGTCGATATTTTTCGCCCACCCAATAAGGGCGGCGGATGGATCAACTGCGAAGGCACGAAACGCGGCGTTGAAATGATCGATCATTGGCTAAGCCCAGGCCCGTTTGATGTCATCCACTTTAATTTCGGCCTGCATGATCTAAAACATGTCCATCCTGAAACGGGTCGAAACAGTAACGATGCGTCTCACCCTCAACAATCGGACCTCCGAGAATATGAGGCAAATCTGAGGACTATTGTCGCAAAATTGAAAGCAACCGGCGCTACCTTAATCTTCGCTACGACAACGCCGTATCCAGACAAGCCGGGTGGTCCCCTCCGTCGCGCAGATCAGCCCGTCAAATACAACGCAGTGGCTCTGAGAATCATGAAGGAGCATCAGATCGCGGTGAACGATCTTCACGGATTCACCCAAACGCGTATGGATGAGTTCCTACTTCCCAACAACGTCCACTTTCGCCCATCGGCTAACGTGGAATTGGCGCTGCAGGTCGCCAATTGTATTCGAACTGCATTAACAGTGGACCGGTAAGATTACTCCAACTTAAGCCACCAAAGTAGAGGATGACTTGGACAACGCCTTCTCCGTCTGATTCGTCATCCGGTTTCAAGTTCTTTCGACAGCTCAATACGGTCGAGGACCTATCCTGGGTTGCCTCGAAGACCTTTATTACTCCCGGATTGGCTGAACGTTTTTTCCAATCAGATCGACTCGGCGACAAGCTCGTGAGAATCCTCGCCCTTGAGAAAGTCCTTCCAGTCAAAGAGATACTAGAGTCCTGCGAATTTTTTGAACGGATTCGAAAGGACCTACGGTCGGAGAGCGTGATCGATCTCTGCTGTGGCCACGGGCTCGTAGGGCTCCTCTTTGCCATCTTCGAAAGGGGCACAAAGCAGGTTGTCTTAATTGATTCGATCGAGTCACCAAGCCACCGATTACTATTGAAACAGGTCGCACTTATAGCTCCGTGGATTCAAGACAAGGTGCAATTCAGAAAGGGAACCATCGATTCCTTTGAACCATCCGCAGCGGCGCCGTCTTCTATTGTTAGCAGCCATGCCTGCGGTCTGCTCACCGACCAATGCCTCGAGACAGCGATAGCCATCAAAGGAAATGTAGCCGTTATGCCCTGTTGCTATCCCAAGTCGAAGGGACAGGCTTCAAAGGCCTTGCAGTTTGCGTTGGGTCACGAGTTGGCCCTTGATATCGACCGAACCTATCGTCTCGAACAGTCGAATTACTCTGTTCGCTGGACTTCCATCCCAAATCCGATCACCCCAATGAACCGGGTTCTTGTTGGACGCAGCCAAAGCTAGCCCGCCCAATTACAATCCCGGATGGGGATCATTATTGATCGGCACGACGAGATTCTCTAATTTTTTCACCGGCACACAAGATTGGCTCCCAAGAGCCCTTGGCCCTAGGATGAAAGCAAACAAGACACGCCTCCTCGACTACGTCTTCGTTGACGATAGCAATCCTTCCCGACTTCTCAGCGCTCTGGCTTCGGCTTTCCTGATTGGATCGCTCGCTGGTCTTCTAGCACGCCTCCCTTTTTTGGCAACCCCTGGCAATTATGCGATCGCGTTGGCCTCCGGCCTTGGAGGATTCTTCATCTGGCTGCTCACGCTCTTCATCCATCCCCTGGTGGCAAGCTCTGTGTGGTGCGCCGTATCGAAAAATAGCAAGAGCGTCGGCATCGCCCTGACGGCCATAGTATTCTTTGCTGCCACCACATCGATTGCCTTGGGCTGGGGCGCCTTCGCGGGCGTCCTGCTTGCTCCCGGTGAAGGGATCACATTCACAGTATCAGAACGTGGGGATTTCCCGGCATGGTTTGCTAATTCAATCGCCTTTCTCAAATCACCCTTTACTACGCCCTTAAACTCGGATGTCGGACTGTTGGGACTGATCGCTTACATGGCTGCCAAAGCGTTTCTCTTTGTTCCTTTCCTCCCTCAAGCCACGGCTCGACTCAACCAAATGTTCGAACTCATGCAAGAGCTCTGTATGGCGTGGATGAAACATGTCTTACGTTGGTTGCCCATCGCCGTCTTCATGATGTCCATGAGTGTGGTGGGAGAAAATGGCATCGGATTTCTGGTCTCAAAAATGGGCAAGATCTTGGCCGCTGACATGGTCGCTCTCGCCGGGCATCAACTGACCTTGCTCGTGCTCATGGCTCTCTTTTTCCGAGGCACGATCGTTGCCTACCTCAAGACGATGAGCCCGGCCTACCTGGTCGCCGTGGCTAGCCGGTCATCAATGGGCACATTGCCCACGACCATGAAATGCGCGACGAAGGCCGGCATTCCCGAGAGTATTCGAAACTTTATCTTTCCTTTCGGTGCCACCGTGAATATGGATGGCACTTGCGCACACATTATGGTCGTTCTCTGCGTCATTCTCCAAAGCCTCGGAGTCGACATCACTGCGGCGGTCATCTTCAAGGTTGGTCTGACCGTGATGGCAGCATCCATCGCCACCGCAGCAGCCCCCGGCGCAAGCGTCTCATTGCTGAAATCAATTATCATGGCCGTTTCCGCCTCGCTTGGGCTTGGAATCGACGCCGAACAAGTCCCCCTGATGATTGCCCTTTTTGCCTCGATCGATTTCATTTCCGATGCTCTACGCACCCAAACCAATCTCTTTGGAGATACGATGGTTGCCCTGGTCCTAGCACGCCTCTTTGGCCGCGACAGAAAATAATCCCATGAGCCATCACTGTCCCAATTGCCAACGGCTGGTCTACAATCGACGCCTCAAAAACTGTGGCTACTGTGCCGCCCCTATCCCCATAGAAATTCAATTTACGGAGCGGGAGAAGGATGCTCTCGATCAGAAAATGGCCGAGCTGCAAGAGCAGCGAAAGGAGCGCGAACGTGAAGCTGAACGAAAAGCAGCTGAGAAACGTCACCCGCAACCCTATCACCACCATCTCGCGCCCTACGCTAATGGCCTGCGATGGTTTTCATGAGTTCCCTATTAATTACCAAAGCGATAAAACCAATGAATGCAAGCACCCAAGGAAAGATCGAAGAAAAAAAGGGATCAACCATCGCCGACACCGTTCTGGGATTCGTCATCTTAGGACTCTTAGCCGCCGGGGGTATGGGTCTCATGAAAGCCTCCGGCATGTCGAGTGGCCTCGATGTTCTCTTGTGTCTCATGGGATCAGTCGCCGCATTTACTTGCATCTACTATATCCTCTTCGGGAAAGAATGAGGCGATCCAAGCCAACGGCACCGGCGGATTGAAAAGACGTAGCTCCCCTTGGCCGCAACGAACCCTACCTCCTCTACCAGACACTCTCAGCACCTTCGGACGTTTCAGCGAGCGCTCGCCGTCACGACCTTCCCCCTTTCCATCGGGTAGCCTCGCCGCTAAGCTCGAATGATTAACCCGTGGTCGCGGAACAGCAACGCATCACAGCATATTGGAACGACATTCTCATGACTCGATCGCTCATCCTCATTGGCCTCATTCTACAGTTGTTGACCGACATCAACGCTCAAGTTCCGATTGCGGGCTCAACGAGTCAGACCTTCCAAGCAACCTCTCACGACTTCGAGGTCGTGGTGATTGGTGGCACCCCAGCTGGAATCGCCGCGGCAATCGCTGCTGGCCGACTCGGCAAGACGGTTGTGATCGTCGAGCAATCACCGGTCCTCGGAGGCGTTCTCTCATCTGGCGTCATTCGATTGGATGATCTCTATGTGGCCTCGAATAGTGGGGTCATGGAAGAATTCCGTCAGCGTGTCAGAAACTATCATCGCACCACGCTCGCGGATGATCCTCTCGTCCAAGCCCACCTCACACGTGATCCCAAGTTCCCGTGGAATGTCGCCGAAGGACGCGCTTGGGAACCCCATACCGCCGCCAGAATATACGCCGAAATGGTGGCCGAACAACCGAACATCCACACTCGATTCAATGAAGTGCCCGTAGACGTGACGATGGACGGCAACCGTGTCACGGGCGTTATCACCCAAGACCGCGACAACGAGGGAAACCTCGGATCGATCCACCGCTACTCGGGTAAAATCATGATCGACGCCACCTATGAAGCCGATCTGGCTGCCTACGCTCAAGTGCCCTTCCGAATCGGTCGAGAAGCCCGTTCGGCAGAAGAACCCCACGCAGGCCGGATCTACACCAACTTCTTTCGCCACGTCCCGGGCACCATGAAGGCTACCCTTCTTCCTGAGAGTACTGGGGAAGCGGATGACCGATCACAAGCCTTCACCTATCGCCTCACCGGAAAGGACTACGGTCGCCCCGATCACCCTTTTCGCATAAACCAAGCCCCACCAAACTATGACCCGGCAAACTATCGGTGGAATCGGAATACGAAACCGATCATTCCCAACAAAAAATTCGATCTGCTTGGCATCAGCTGGGGAGGCGACCTGACCGGGCACGGCACCGACTGGGTACTGGCAAACTGGAAAGAACGCCAAGAGATCGAGAAGATCTTTCGGAACTACGACCTAGGCTGGCTCTACTACATCCAGACTGAAGGTGGCTCGCCAAACATCGGCCTTCCAGACGACGAATTCACGGACAACAAACACCTTCCCTACCGACTCTACGTGCGCCAAGGACGTCGCATCGAAGGACGCTATACCTTAAGCGAGAGCGACGTTCACAAGGATCTCCGAGGCAACGGACTTCGCGGCCCCCTTCACTCAGATTCCATCGCCACTGGAGTCTACGGAATCGACGCCCACAATGTTCAAGGACCTAGCAGTAAGGCAGAACCTCCCTATGGCAAGGGAGCGGCCGAAGGCACGCTTCACCTCTTTGACGTGACCGGTCCCTACCAGATTCCCTACGACGTGATGCTGCCCAAACAGAAACAAGGCATCCTCTTTCCAGTGGGTATTTCGAGCACCCACATAGCGATGTGCACCGTCCGCATGGAACCGGTCTGGTCCGCGCTGGGACAGGCCGCCGGCGTTGCCGCTGCCCTCGCACTGGAACATGACCTGGCACTTGGAAACATTCCAGTGAGCGAGATTCAGAAAGAACTCTTGAAGCAAGGGCACGTCCTCTTCTTCTACACCGATCTCCCAAGCGAAACACCCCATTTTGCCGCCATTCAAATGCTTAGCCTCCGCGGCGCTCTACTCGATCCAACCCTAGCCCTTTCCCCCAGCGAGGGACCAGCGACGAGTCTCAGCGATTTGAACCAAACGGCCTATCAATTTCGACCGAACGACCCTGTGACTCGCGGTGAGTTCGCCCGAATGGCAGTCAAAGGACTGCAGATCCCTCTCAGCATTACCGCCGCCCATTTCGGAGATGTCCCCCGAGCGCACCCGGCGTTCAAATACATCGAAACCCTCTATGACTATTCGAGCCAGTCTCTTACGCCATTCTTTAACTATGACGCAAGTCCCGCAGCTGGCAAAAGAGCACTCGCCCACCCAAACCAGTCACTCAGTGAGCATGAAGCCAAGCAGATCCTCTCAGGCCTACTAAGAACGCCCCTCCGACAATCTACGGGCCCTAATCGTCTACTAACCCGCAGCGAAGCGGCTGGGCTGATCTATCGACGATGGGACCGCACCCAGTGAAGGCACCATAGGCAACAACGATTTAGTCACCCTCGCCTGCGGGCTGACTTCAGACAAAGTCCAGAGACAGTTGCCTAAACAGGCGCACCGCTCAACGTATTTTCCCACACCTTCGTTTGACGGCCTACGGATCGATTGATAGCGTCGCCTTCATGATCAAGAGACTCTGTCGAATCATGGTGTTCGCCGTCGTTCTGAACGTGGTTGCGGGATCTGGAATCCACATTGCCACTGCCCAATCGCCGACCATTCAACCTGACATCGTTTACGGACACAAAGATGGGCTCGCTTTGACCTTTGATTCGTTCGCTCCCACCCAAAAAGCGAATGGGGCAGCCGTGGTGTTCATGGTGAGCGGCGGTTGGTTCTCCCGCTGGACGCCCCCAGCCCAGGCCTTGCCCTTGTTCCAACCCTACCTCAACGAAGGCTATCATGTCTTCGCAGTGCGTCATGGCAGCAGTCCACGCTATTCGATTCCTGAAGCAGTCTCCGACGTCCGACGCGCCATTCGGTTCATCCGACTCCACGCCAAGAATTACCAGGTGGATCCCGAACGTCTAGGCGTGCTCGGCATGAGTGCTGGGGGGCACTTAACGCTGATGCTCGGCACATCCGCGGATAATGGAGACACGAAGGCCAAGGATCCCGTCGAACGAGTCTCGAACCGGGTCGCCGCCGTCGCCGCTTTGGTCCCGCCCACAGATCTCACAGTCGCTGTCTGGAGCGCCCCAGAGTCGATACCCGCCTATCGAGGATTCCCGGCGCTCGACCTCGAAATGGGATTGGCTAAAGAGCACTCTCCGCTCAATCACGTGAGTTCAGATGACCCTCCTGCCCTGGTCATCATGGGAGAGAAGGACGAACTCGTGCCACCAAGACACGGCACCTGGATTGCCGAGGCCTTCCAGAAGCATGAGGTCACACACAAGCTCATCATCCAAGCTGAGGCCGGCCATGGGCTCGATATCAATCAGCCAAACTCCAGAGCCGTTAGGGAAGTCGTCGCATGGTTCAATCGCCACCTGCGGTAGCCTTCACTTGAAACGCCCAGGCCACTCCAGAGAAGGGCGGCAAAGGAATCTTGGGCACAGGAATGAGAACAGATGCCCAATTCATCCATTCCTTTGCCCTACATTCCTTTGCCATCAAATAATCTTCGCAAGAATTCAAGCTTTTCGCCGATTGTGGCCACGAGTGCCTGGGTCATGCGCGCCCGTTTTCCAGATGAGCCCGAATTGATCCTCCTCAATGATGGCCGCGTTCAGCAATGCTCTCGCGAGTTATGATCGGGTGAATTGGAGCCAGTCATTTCCGCGAGTATTCTAGGCAGTTACCCATTGTAACTGTATCAATCGCCTATCTGCCTCCATCCGGGATTCCCTGGGTCGAAACGATCATTCACTCAATCTCCCCTTCCTCCCCAACACCTCTATTAGATGGCTGCTTCGAGGACTCGCGTTGCTCTGATTCTTCTGAAGTAGACGACTAGGATAAGACTCAGTGTAGCGCATCCGGCATAGAACTTGGGTTCAGGCACTGGCGTGAATACTGTAGAAGTCGCTACAAAACCCAAGTTAAACGCAGCACCTCCATGGGGTGCAGTCGCATGTTGAATAATACTATTGCGTAAGAAGCTGGGATCAACATTCGGATAGTCAGCATTAACGATAGATAGGGCCGCATGGTTGTCGCTAGGAAAGGTTGCTATATTCGCCTGACTTTGTTGGTAGGCAAGGCCGTTCAAAGGATCAAGTTTCTGCTCACTACGCGACCAAGTTATTGTATTTGTATATGTGATGACATTGTTCACCGTAGGCGATCCGACAGTCTGCCAATTATTCGTCGCAAAGGTTCCACTGGTGACTAGGTTGGTGCCGTTGAGAAACCATGAGTCAAATGACAATACGGTAAACGTGACTAAGCCCGATCCAGGGGTGGTCATGGAATAGTCTCCATCCGTCGTGAGGGTCCCGGAAAACGTATTGCCCTCTCCCACTGAGACCCAATTCCAAAGGAGCGCCGCTTTCACATCACTCACACCCACCGTGAGGCACAAGAGAAACCCCGCTGACCGAACAAAGGTTCGCCCTAGCCAATCTTTAGTATTTTTTTTGTTCTTCGTCTTCATTCTCGTTATCTTCAACCTGCATTCCGTTCCCGTTGCCCAACGCGGTCCCTTGATAGAATCTCTCCCATCGGCGCATGCCCCCTTTTCAGATTGAATTCCCTTAAAGCTAGAGACGTGCCGGCCATGGCTTTCTTTTCATCGCAGGCACCGTCACTCTTCACAAACACCTGATCATCAGATGTTTCCACGCAATGCTATCCTTCAGTATTTAGTGTTGGCTCCCTTATTCGACTCTCTCTAAACGCGGGTAGAGCGCCCATAGGACGCCCGTAGAGGCTACTAGCATTGTCGAGAATGGGGTAGTAGCGCCGGGGTGGTAAGCCTAACTCGCGATGAGTCAGCCTCGTAATGCGGTCTTCGTTGCTAGGCGAGAACCCGACTAGCCCCACGAATCGCAGTCTCGGTTCTGGGCCATCAGCGTTGTTGATTGGCTGTTGCCTCAGCCTAGACCTCTCCTTCCCTCTTCGTGGCACCGTTGGTGCGGCGGCGCCTGAGAGCAAACCACCCCAAGCCAAGGGCCACGACCAGGGCGTGATGAGGTTCAGGAACAGGCGAAACCGTGAGGCCTAAGCTCCAGTCATCCAGTCTCAGCGTTCCGCCGGACGACAGGTCAGCGACGAACAAACTCCAGTTTCCATTTGGAACCTGCCCGTCAAAACTACTCAAGAACGCGGAGCGATTATCCGTATCCAGGACATTGGCGGGATCGACGTTGCGTCCGTCCGGTGCCCAGGTGCCGGTGAGAGCATCCCCTGCGTTAAACCCACCTCCTAGGGTCATCTCATAGAGATGGACATCCCCGTTGGTCGCCGCGTCATCAAAGGTGACATTCGAGAAGCCCGAGCCATCGGTCCCAATTGAATTCGAAGCCGATCTCCCTGGCCGATTCAACAGCACCGCAAAACCATTGATCGTGTCATGAGTCAGATAGGCATAGATATCGCCATTGAACCCTGCGCCACCAAGGGCGGACAAATTCAGCGTGACCGTCACATCGGAAATCAAATCCGTCTGACCCGAAACCGCAATGCCCGACGTGATGCCGTTGGCATCATTGTCAGGGATCGCTGTATTGAGTGTGCCACTGTTAAACGAAAGCAGGGCAGCATTTCCCTTCGCCCCTCCCAGTAAGAATACTATTACGAGAGGCCAGAATCCCACTCGTTGCGCCCAGCACCGAGCAGTAAGATACCGAAGTCTCCCTGGCCCGTTCGTCTTCATGCTATTCATTGACTTCTACCGTTCGATAATACTTGGACCCCGATTGGCTGGCCGCGTCTCCATCCGTAAAGCGAATCCCCCCGCGTACCCCAGCCGTCACCGTCACACTCTCATCGGTCCAAACGATGGTTCCATCGAGACTGGTAGTGGATTGTACTTTATACTTCCTTCCGGGTATGCCCCGAAACTCGAGCTCGATATCATTGTTCTTCACAGACATGCGGATAGTGTTTCGAGTCTGGGAATTCGGCACATTCACAGAGATTGTCACGGTGGCGGTATCTGTATGGGCGTTACCATCACTAATCGTGTATGAAAAAGTATCTGGAGTAGCCGGGGCAGCTTCAGCCGGGGTATAGAGAATCCAGCGTCCCCCGCTCAAGAGAGACAAAGTGGAACCATTCGCACTACTGGCTGGGAGTTGATTGGACACAAAGCTGATAGTATCCCCATCTGCATCCGAATCATTCCCCAGCAGATCCGCCACTAACAACTTAACCACCCCAGTTCCAGGAGCACGTGTTACCACATCATCCACCGCCGTCGGTGGCACATTGTTACGCAGACCGAGAGTGAAGAGATAGTTGTCTTGAACCATCTCCGCAGGGAGGTTGTTGAACGTCACCGTATCGTTGGCTAAGGAACTCCCAGCCAAGACGCTCCATTCACCCCCTCCTACGTCTCCTGGATTAGGAGCCGTAGCGGTGAGGAGGAGGAAGTTAGCGGCCGTATCCGCCCCTGCAGGGACAGTAAGCGAAGATAGGTCGAAACTTAAATCAACAGGCCCCACTTCTCCCGTTTCCTGGACATGCCATCCATCCGACAATGCCTGATCGACTCCACTTGGCAAGGATCCACCAAACACTGAACTACCATTGAATGCGGGCGGTCCACCGATTTGTCTCGCCCATAGTAGAAACTCCCGGTCCTCCATTCCACTACCGTTCGATTCTATGCTTACGATGGCACTAGAGGCGGAACTTTGCGAACGGAATTGGTTGAGACCAGAAGCATCGTCTCGTCCGATCCCAGCAATGTTTCCAGTAAAATTCACCAAACTGTTTAGAGGGCGCTCCCAGATGACTGTACCAGACGAATCACTGTAACGCATAGTATTCAATCCCCGTTCGGGTATAGGCACCCCATATTTAATCGCCAAATAAGACCATACACGCTCCGCGGTGGGGGATAGCGAGTGCTGCTCACTCACTCCGGTTATCTTATCCCGGTAAGCTATAAGCTCGCTAATTGCTCCTTTGAGATTCTGGCCATTACTATACCCCACAGGCGGAGCCGCGATCAAAAAAGTGCTGACACTTGGTACGGGAAACCCGGTACCGAAATTAAGTTGGTGCTCGTCTCCATAAATAGAATTCTCACTATTGTAATAAGCTCTCAGCAAATGATCCATCATCATGACTGATACAGAGTCATCGTTGTAGAGACCAACAATAGTGTTTAGTCCGTTGCCCAGGTCCGAATTAACGAATTGATTCACCGAACCGGGACTAATTGTAGCCAGGCTCGAATGTGAGGGCGTATCTGGACTTATCAGTGTAACAGGGCTACCGATCACCGCACCCGTAAGCTCAAACTTGCCAACAATAAAGAGTGAGAACTCCGAACTTCCCGCCAGTCCATTTAAAGTCACAGAAAGCGAATCATCCACTCCATCAAAGTAAACGGACGGATTCGAATTAATATTATCCGTAGGATTATTCCTATAGGTCGGAGGATGGGTCATTTCAGTCGCGTCATTCCCCAGTCCACTTTGATCACGCCAGGTCATCAGAGGAGCGCCGTCACTCGCCACCCCGCTCTCAGAGTCCGCCTTTAGCCACAGTTCGATTCCCGTGATGATTCCCGCTGGCCCGTTCAAATTGCCAAGCCCTAGCGTGAAATAGCGTTTTCCGTCGAAGAGATCTTGATCGATTCCAGAGAAGCTAGCCACATTCCCACTGAAGGACGATGCCCGAACCTGCCCGGCACCTGAAGCAAAGACACCATCGTCATCGTGGATGAGAATGAATTGTTCGGGCGAGCTATACATAGAGGGGAGCGAAATCCCACTCAGATCGAAGCTCAGATCGACACTGCCAACCTCCCCGGTCTCATTCGCCACCCATACTTGATCCAAGCGTTGATCAACACCTGCCGGGATATCATTGGTTGAGAAGTTGGTGCCGGCTCCATTACTGCTCCAAACTAAGAAATTGCCATCGCCAATCGCCCCTCCATTCTTTGAGACCGTAAGAATCGCATCTGAAGCGACGCTCTTGGATTGAGTCTGATTTAACCCTGATTTGTCATCCTGACCGATCGCGGCAACCCGGTTGCTAAAGCTCGCCCCGACATCCGCCGGATCCCATAGCACGTCACCCGAGGCGTTGACATACTGTTGAGCCCCATTATTTTGACCAAGCGTTAAACCGTACTTCATCGCTAGGTAAGAAACAACCTGCTGATTCTGTCCAGACGATATTCCCCCATCAAATACAATCAGCTCACTGAGACTACCGTTGAAATACTCCGCGGCCGAACGGCCGAGATAATAGGCACTGGCATCAGGAAAGGTTCCGCTGTCGTCGTCGGTAGCCATGGTATTTTGGCCATTCCGTTCTTCCTGTTCGGCCCCATCCGTACCAAACAGTAGAAACGGCGTGACCCCAGGATCATCAAACAGCAAGGGCGTCATCGTAGAGAAGACGCCTCCTCCGGTATTCGCTCGAAAAGCGAAGGTCTGCGCCTGGTCATAGCCAAAGAAAAATCGATCCGGCGAGAGATCCGAGCCCAAGATGGCGTTCACATCACCATCCCCTCGAGTCCCGACAGCATAGATCGCGAATTGAGTCCTGCCTTCTAAGACCGCCAAGGACGTCGACAACACATCGTCGGAACCGTCAAACGAAACAGTCGGGTTAAAGTTGATGTTATCCGTAGCATTGTCACGATACGTCGGAGGATTCGTCATTGCCGTCGCATGGTTTCCATACCAACTTTGATCCGTCCACGAACTTAAACTGCTCCCATCGGCAAGGGCAGGTGTGACTGCATCCGCCTTCAACCAGAGGACAAGATCATTAACCAGACCGCCCGGAGACACCTTGCCACCACCCCCAAAGGCACACCCTAAAGTAAAATATGTGCCCTGCTCCAAGACCGATTCAGGCACGTCGGTGAAACTTACGACTCGGCCTGTGAGACTGCTCGCAACGAGGCTACTTGCACCACTGGCAAAGGTGCCATCGGCATCGGTCAGCAAGTAAAAATTACTTGCCTGAGCCGCCCCCCCAGACAAGGGCACACCGGTCAAATCGAAGCTCACATCGACCGAGCCTACCTCGCCCGTCTCACTCACAAACCAACCTCGCCTCAGTCGAGAATCGATCCCGCTTGGCACATCCTGATCAGAGAAGGTCCTGTCACCGCCGTCATGACTCCACAGAAGAAACTCCCCATCGCTCATGCCTCCGCCACTCGTTTCAACGGCAAGCACACTCCCGTTGTTGCTACTCTGAGATCGCATTTGCATCAAGCCGGAGCGCTCGTCTATCCCGACTCCAGAGATGTCATTATTGTAACCGCTCGGTACGCCATCCGCATCCCAAACCACGATATCGGCCGAGTTCACATAGTCCTGCCCCGCTCCGCCTTGGTCTAGTGAAATGCCGTACTTAAGCGCTAGGTAGCTCTTTATTTTCCCTCGATCCGTGGCATCGAGCTCTCGATCAAACACGATGATCTCGTTAATCCCACCATTGTAGAACCGGTTCTCTCCTCGGCCGACATAGTAGGTCCCAGCATCCGGAAATACCCCATTACTGTTCAAGCTATTCACCGTAGCTGTCCCGTTCCGTTCTTCTCGACCTTCACTGTTGATTCCCTCCAAGAGGAACGGCGTATGGGTGGGACTATCAAAGCCAAACGGCGACGCGGCAAACTGGATCGAGGCTCCCGCACTCAAGGCTCGAAACCCGAAATCCTGGCTACCGTGATAGCCAAAGAAGAAGTTTTCTTTGGCTAAATCCGACCCCAATACATCATTGATCCCTTCATCACGTCTTACTCCAACTGCGAAGACGCTGTAGTTACTGGCTCCTTCCAGACTCTCCAAAGTGGTGATGAGTTGGTCGTCTGCGCCATCGAAAAGCAGCGTTGGGTATTGATTGACGGTATTGGCTGCATCGTTCTTGAACAGGGGTGGATTTGTTGCTTCCTGCGAGTGCCGCAAGTGACCACTTTGATCATTCCACTGGGTAACGCCCACACCGTCCGTCGTCGTCGACGTTCCAGAATCCGCCCGAAGCCAAACTTGGATGCCATTCTCCACCCCTCCTGGGGCCGGTTGGGGACGGACACCCAAGGTAAAATACCGGCCGTGGTCGAGAACGTCCTCGTGCACGCCCGTGAAAGTCACCACGCTCCCCGCCACTGAACTCGCCACCAAGGTCTGGGCATCGCTAGAAAAGTCCCCATCTGAATCAGTCAACAAGAAGAACTCTCCTACCAAATCAACCCCTAGCGGCATAGACACTCCCGTGAGATCAAAACTGATATCGACCGAGCCAACCTCTCCTACTTCCTGGATCAGCCATTCTCGTCCCAAACGCTGATCAACATTTGAAGGCACCTCATTCATTTGAAATCCCTTTGCGGCTCCATCGTTACTCCAGAAAAGGAACTCGCCACTCTCCATCCCTCCGCCCGCCTCCGCGATTGTAATGGTGCTGCCGGGACTGCGATGCCTGGACCTCGTTTGATCAAGAGGAAATCCATCGTCTTGGCCGATCGCTGTGATCTGACTATGGTATGAAGAGTTTAGACTATTGTCCCAAATGATAGCTTCCGTAGAATCGCGGTAGCTCCCTGTAGTCTGAAACCTACTATGAACTGTTCTTCTAATGCCATATTTTATCGACAAATATGAATCAATTGAGACCGCTTCTTCATGGGTCCGCACACCTGCATAAATTATCAACTCACTCAGCCGACCAGAGAAATAGTTGGCATTCTCACGCCCCAGGTAATAGCTAGATGCATCGGGCAGATGCATCACAGCCGCAGCTTGGTCAGTGGTAGAAAAATAACTGTCGCCTACAGTTTCGGCGATTGCATCTCCAAGGATTTCAAGCTTAAACGGAGTCTGAGATGAGGCGTCAAATGCCATCACGGATGGCAAAACCCTAGATTGGGACAGAGTGCTGACAAATTCATCCTGATCATTATAGCCATAGAATAGTTCGGTATCGGCCAAATCCGATCCGATGATCGGATTCACCTCCGAATCCCCACGAACTCCGACAGCGATAATATTAAAGCCTTGACCTTCCAGGTCACCTTTCAGGTGATCGAGGGAAATATTCAAATGGTCATCAATGCCGTCAAATTCAAGAGTGGGATTAAAATTAATGTGGTCCGTAGCATTGTTGCGGTACACGGGAGGATTAATACTCCCTCCAGCATTGACGTCTTGACCACTCTGATCCGTCCAAGTACCTATAGGAACTCCATCGACTGGCATCGAGACGCCTGCATCTGCTCTCAACCAGAGTTGGATTCCAGACTCCACTCCCGCCGGTCCATTCAAGGCCCTCACCCCAAGCGTGAAGTAGGTACTATCGTTCAAGACACGATCTCCCACTCGACTAAAAGTGATCACCGTTCCATCCCAGCTCGACACTCGGACACTCGTGGAGCCACTACTAAAATCGCCATCACCATCGGTGAGCAAAAAGAATTCGGTTGCTAGATCGACCCCCATCGGAAGGCTTATTCCCGTCAGGTCGAAACTGATATCGACCAACCCATGCGCACTCGTCCTTTGCACTAACCATTCACGTTCCAAGCGTTGATTGATGCCCGATGGTAGCTCGCTGGTTACAAAACTTCTCGTTCCCCCATTGTGGCTCCAGAACAGAAATGCTCCGTCAAGAAAATCGTTGGCGTTAGACGCTATGGTCACGATACTTAGGGGATTCGTGCTTCGGGACTGGGCTTGTACGAGTCCGGATCCCGTATCCTTACCAATCGCCGTGATGTCATGGTTGTAGATTGGGCCCACACTCGCTGCATCCCAGATCG
>OJGU01000296.1_pt1 | contig 32225 bp, 22 predicted proteins | sample 1594741 | NCBI WGS metagenome assembly OJGU01 (sample SAMN05416841, study PRJEB24817) | seawater metagenome | isolation source: Sea water | place: Canada:Atlantic | collected 2013-07
GCATACCTAACGGCTCCAAGCCTCTCCTGGGAAGATGGGTTAGCTACGCGCATACATCTGACTACCCATACCTCCTTCTACTTTATTCGATGCCTTTTATTTCGACAGCCTCGTAGATCCTACGACAGATACTGCACAGAGGTATTTTCTGCATTTGCAGATTGGCCCGAGATTTCGGGATTAGAGTGGGAGGACTATCACACGTGAGGCTGTTGAGATAAGAATTCACCACGTCAACCATAGCCACCCCAGTGCCAAGAGGTGAGGGGCGGAGCAGGTGCCAACTTCTTGATTACGAACCCTCTTATTAGCCCAACTTCAACTACTGAGCTCCAGGAGACAAGATTGTCGGCTCCGAGTCTGGGCAGTCTGATTGAGGATATTCTTTGCTAGGAAAGATCCTTACTTTACCCAAACACTTCATCCCTCGCAGTCTTGCTGCGGAGAACAGACCAAACGCCTTCTGAACCTGCGCCGAGGCGTCAGTCCATGCACCCGCCTCGTGGCGCTTGGTTCTCTGATCCATAGCCTAAGGCGACTGACTACCCCGTCAATGCATCCTTCGACGCCTCTCACGAATAACGGACCTGAGAATCGAACCCCATCAAGACTCCTCGCCTTCTCTCAACTTGACTAATGGATCCGGCCATCATCGCAATGTGACAAAATGCCAATCACGCCTATCTTGTGATAGCAAATCCAATGCGTCATCTGCTCGCTCGCGGGTATCCCTTGGTATTTAAACAGCCGCCTTTTCGCTCGCTGCATGAACAGCCAGCATCATCGGTTCTGCCTACCGCAGGGCTTCCAAGAATTCTTCCTCGCCGATATCCGCATCTCTTAAAGCACCGCAGAGGGTAAATCGATCCACTTCCTTGAGAAACGGAAATACGATCCGACGGCCATCGCCATGTTCTATTTTGACATGACTTCCTCGCCGACGGATCTCCTGAGAGCCTAGGCGTTGAAGAGCATTAAATACGCCCTTTCCCGCCAGGAGTGGGAGCCTCATTCAAGCTCGACGATTTCTTCGGCAGCAATTCCTTCCAATTCCGCAGGATTCGGTTCCAAATAGAGCTCGACAGCTTCTCGGATATTCAGCAGGGCCTCGTCCCGCGTTTTTCCCTGTGACCAGCAAGAACGCAAAGCAGGACACCGAGCCGAGTAGAATCCGTCTTCGCCTTTCTCAATGATCACCTTAATCTTCATACCCCAATCGTAGCAGCGAACATCGGCTGGTCAATCTACGTTCGTGCCCAATTGCCTTCTTCTATCTCCACGTCCCAGCGACAGGGCCAAACATGATGGCGTTGATGGAACTCCCCCACCCAGCGTCTCACTCTTCAAAGCGGCTCCTTTTTCGAAGTCAATCCACCCCGCCCCGGCTTGGTAGCACAATGTGCTTACGCGGCATAGCGGCTTAAGAAGACGGCAATTACTTCGTCTTTCATTAGCTTGAGTTCTCCATCCATTTTAAGAGTGCCGCAGAGTGCCGGAAAATTAATTGTGCCCTCAACCATCCCGTGGAACACGTGTGCTGCTAGCTTGTGGTCCTTCACCTTCAGGCGTTTATCCTTCTTTGCCGCCCAGACCCATTCAGTCAAGCAGTCGAATTGAGAGTGACTAGAGTTGCTTGCTTCCTCTCGCAGCTGCTCATTTTGTACGAATATTGAAGTGAGTAGTCGGGCAGTCGACAGGCGCCCCGGATCGACTACGAAGTATACTTGTGCGTCGACGAAACGCCCCAGCTGAGATTCGAGCGAATCGTCTTTGGAGTATCGGATTTGCGATAGCTCATTTTGGCCGACCATTAGCCCCTTCACCACCGCCCAGAGGAGATCATTTTTGCTTCTAAAATACTTGTAGACAGTCCCCTTCGAAGCCCCGGCCAGTTTGGCCACTAGATCCATCGAGGCGCGCTCAAAACCCTCTTGTTCAAAGGCCTTCACGGCACCTGCGACTATGGCATCCCGCTTCGCAGCTTTCCGTCGTTCGTTCGCCGAGAGATCAGTGTCCATGCCATATAGTGTTAAACTAAACCGTTTAGTTCAAGCAGATCTTGACAACAGAACTGAACGGTTTAGTTTTGCTTTCAATGAACATGAAAACACCTGCCAGACCGCAATCAGTTCGCCATGGTTAGACTAACGAGATCTGAGTGGGCGATTCTAATCGGGTTAGCAACCCTCAGTTTAGTGCCCTGTATCGGGGGAGTCCTCCGGCTCGTTGAGCTGACATTCGCTCTGGAAATCATGCCAGAAAACCCTCGGGTTCGTACCGCCCCACTGCCGGTGGTAATCCACCTGATCGCATCGATTCCGTATTGTTTGCTCGGTATTCTCCAGTTTCTTCCGAACGTTCGCAGGCGCTATCCAAGATGGCATCAATTGAGTGGACGTATGCTGGTGCTGGCTGGTCTCGTGGCGGCCATTTCTGGCCTGTGGATGACTCACTTCTTTGAGTTGCCCGAAAAGCTACAGGGACCTCTCTTGTATTGGGTTCGTGTCTCAGTCAGCTTGGGGATGCTTGTATCTCTCATATTGGGGATGCTGGCAATTCTCCGGAAGCGGGTCCCGTCTCACAAAGCGTGGATGCTCCGAGCCTATGCTTTGGGACAGGGAGCAGGGACGCAAGTCGTGGTAGTGATCCCCTGGCACCTGATAATCGGTGAACCCAGCGCTTTGACTCGCGACCTACTAATGACCTTCGCGTGGATAGTAAACCTGTATGTTGCTCAAATAGCGATATGGGGCTCGTGGAGACAAGGCGAGAACTCCTAGAGCCAACCATAGCACCGCGACTGGTGAGAACGATACAGGCCAACCACTAACACCGCCACTGCCACGAGGTTGGTATGGAGAAGGTGCAAGGTTCTCGATGACGAACCCTCTACATCGGGCAACGTCAACTCCCACCCTCCTGGCTTCAGATTCTCCGTATCGAGTCCATGCAGTTTGATTGGCGATGCTTTTTGCGAGGAAAGCTCTCGACTTTGGGAATGAATGCGCCCGGCACGGCAATATGACCACAAGCCAATCACGAGGCTTGCCAAGAGGCAATTCCAATGAGGCGAACGCGATTACCAGCCCGCCAGTCGCATGCACGGCACCGTGTGATTCAACTCCCGCCGCCTCCACTAACCACCCTCCCCCACTACGAGATACGTTTCTCGCAAGGCGGCTAAACGGAACAATCTGAAAAAAGTTCGTTTCCTCGAGTCCGGATCATTTTGAAGAAAAGCGTTCCCGTCCTCTGCGCCACTCATTCTGGGTTTCTCCTTATTCGGAATCAGATCTGGCCTACTACCCAGTAACACCACCTCAGGGCCAATGCGGGTTGCCGACTCACTCAAACATGAACAGCCTCGGGTCACATAGCCGATTATGTCGCGCTTCCAACTCATTTCAGAAAGCAGTCCGCCGCTCCAACAAGGTCTGCTCGGGGTGGTGAAGGACAGTCCCGATTAATCGGGAGATGTGAGTAGCCCTTGTGTTGCGGCGTCCCGTAGATAAGACCAACGCCCCGTCATAGAGCGGAGCCGATTCAAATGAAGCGGTCAATCCTGGCTTCGCCTTTCCCTAGACCGAACAACGTAGCAATCAAGTCAAGATGTGCCTACCCCTTGGGCTTTGCGGTGAAATGCGCTATTCAATCGTGTCGTAATCTGTTAGGGCTGGTGCCTTCCTATGATTGCCAATCGTTTCCTTAGACCGCTCTGTTTCCTTTGTGCTTTGCTCATCGACGGTTTCGTTGTCTTCGCGGCTCCGCTAATAGTGGATACTCCGATGGTACCGCCTGAGTGGGCCCTATTGGAACGCGAGCTCTTGCGCGCCCAGGAAGGACTGTGTGCCGAGTACTTTGATAAATACTTCGATGAGCGTGGCTATCTGGAATGTGTGGAACGATGGGGAGGAGACGATGGACCTGACGATGCGATCGAATGCGTGGCAGATTGGCCCCTGCTGCATGCCCTAGGGGCTGATGACTCGATCTTTACAATGTACAAGAAGGCGTGGGAAGGTCATCTTCGGCAATTCACGGAAGCAAAAACAACAGCCGTTCCCTTTGCCCGTGATGGAATGTTCTACAAGGAATTTCATGTCATGTTTGACTGGATGCATTTAGGCGAAGAACTCCGCGTTTTCAATCTGCAGGGGCTATCGGATCCTGCAGATCCCGATCTCATCCGGCGGGCTCGGCGTTTTGCCGGCTTCTATATGAACGAGGATCCAGGAGCGCCCAATTATGATCCGAAGCACAAAATCATTCGCAGCCTTTTTAATGGAAGTCGAGGACCGCTGATGCGAAAGGCAACAGGCTTAGATTGGGCGGGCGATCCCATAGAGGTAAAGCATCGCTTCGATCTTGGACACGGAGAGACCTCCTACGAGCAGATGGTTTTTCATTTCAAGGACTACAACGATATCGTTGGCGGGCACCCACAGAATCTTTCTGCAACGACCCTTGGTCTAAATGCTTACATGTTGACAGGCGAATCCAAGTACCGCGAATGGTTACTGGAATATGTTGACGCATGGATGGCTCGGGCTGAGGCCAACGGAGGGATCCTGCCATCGAATATCGGACTCGACGGAACCATCGGGGGCGAGACTGACGGAAAATGGTATGGCGGTGTCTACGGGTGGGGGTTTTCCGTTGAGGTGCCTGGATCCGGTCAGCTTGCTCATCGTCCCCGTGTTTATCGAGGGATCATTGGATTTGGCAACGCCTTCCTTATGACCGGTGATCGACGCTACGTATCGACGTGGAGTCGTATGATCGATGCCATCAACGGGAATTCCAAGGTCATCGAAGGAGTCACCCATTATCCACGAATGTATGGGGACCAAGGTTGGTATGACTATCGGCCGAGCCCTTGGAACTATGGGGCACTACAGTGTTGGTTCTGGACAGGCACCGATGAAGACCATGCACGAATCGCCGAGCTTCCTTGGATTCGGTTTCTTGATGGAGACAATCCCCACTACCCCGAAGAATCATTACGGGCAGCATTTGATCAATTGCGAGTGAAAGCCAAGAAGATGCGAGACGATCAGACGACTCCGGACACACGCTTAGCGGATGATCCGATGGATAAGAACCCGGCGACAGTTAATGCCTTAAACGAACTCATGATGGCGGGGCTGGATCCAGGTCGGGGCGGCGGTCCTCTCCACGCTCGCTTGCGCTATTTTGATCCTGTAGAGCGGCGGGCAGGGATCCCGGAAGACGTGGCCGCTCTAATAGACAAGGTTAGCACAGAATCTGTTTCGGTGACCCTGATAAATCTCAACCAAGGACAGGCTCGGGACTTGCTTGTTCAATGTGGTGCCTATGCCGAAAATGAAATCCATTCTGTCCGTATTGCTGGCTCAGAAATTGATGCTGACGGAGCGTCGATTCATCTACGACTCGAACCAGGCTGCGGAGCGCGACTGACCATCAGCCACGATCTCTACAGCCGACGACCAACCCTGAGCTTTCCTTGGGATCGGTAGCCTAGTCGATTGAGTTATCTTGGAACACCGTTGTTGCCATTCATCGGAGAATCAGATCGAGAAAGCGACGGAGCCGTTTTATTACTAAGAGCCCCATCAATTTACGCTCACCTCTTTATCCAAATCGAATCAATGATCCGCCCTGGAGCATCATTCTAGTGTTGGCTAAGGTCGTATTACTTCTCAACAATGGGGGCGGAGGCCAAGAAAACGCAAGCGACTGGTAACGAGCCCTGCGCCGGTGAATATATCGCTGCCTCCGGAATACGAAAAACGAAGAACCAGTTTCCAAGACTGAAACCGGCCCGGTGTGAATAGCGAGCATGCACCCCCCTACGAGTAGCCATTGAAGACAGTTCTCAAGTTGACTTGTTAGAGAAGCAGACCACTGTAATCTGACAGTGCTAGCTTAACACTGGATCATTTCCTCAGACAGTTACCCTTGCTAAGTCTCATCAAATCAAGGATCTTTCCATCATGAATCATGAGCTTCAAAACCGTGAGGAGCATCCGAACAGCAAAGGATTTACCTTGATCGAATTGCTTGTGGTAATTGCAATTATCGCGATTCTGGCCGGGATGTTACTTCCCGCTTTGGGAAGTGCCAAAAACAAAGCCCAGCGCGTCAGTTGCACCAATAACCTCCGACAATTTGGACTGGGCCTCGCAATGTACGCCGATAGTTATGAAGATCGGTTACCCCCCGGTCTCTTCAATCCTGAAAGGATAAATGGATCAGAGCCTTGGCAAGGTTACCAAGTATTTGTAGGTCCCAATGAGGCACAGGCGGACACCACGACCCCTTTTAACCTCGGCTATCTTTACACCGAGAACCTCATCACAACGGCCAAGACATTTTATGACCCCGGACTCCGCCACCCCGAGTCGTTGCCTATCAAATTGGAACTAAAATACTATCAATCTTCTGCAGTCGCTTGGCCCCGCGTATTCAATAACCGTGTCCGGATCAACTATATCTACTACCCCCAATCTGATGTTCCCGCCCGTCCCAATACCGCTCCACGAGAAACCGAATGGCGTCTCGTTGCCGAGAAATCAACTCAGCTTGTCTCGCATCGAACAATCACAACCGACCTGATATATACCGAATCCACTCGCCCTCATACGTCAAACAAGAACCCAATCGGGATTAATGCGTTGTGGGGAGACATGCATGTCTCATTCAGTACAACACCAGGAGCCTTTGATCCAAATCTTTGGGATAGCGGAGCCCATCATGTGGGCAAAGAAAATCCCGGCGACAACCCAACAAAGTTCCGCACAATTGTCGGCCAGCTTCGACCTTAAGCTCAACGAACATTCAAACCAGACGATCGCACCTGGCACATCTCATTTCCTTCCCAATCACCCACGTGACAACAGAGTGATCAGTGGTCAAGAATGTCTTTCTTGATTACTTCTGAGAACTTTCGCAAGGCAAGTCAGAGGCACCCGATCACACTTCAATAGGAATTCGCAGACTAATCTGCCGTCTCATCGAATTCTCATCCGACGCTCACGCTTCGTTCAGTCCGATTCTGTTTCAGTTTGAAGAACGCTTCTCCAAATGAAGGAGAGAGGTTTGAAAAACACAAACAGAATCGACTATGAAAAAAGCTTCTTGGAACAAGATTAACAGTGCGATTGTCTCGCTGGTCGCCTGTCAAACGCTGCTACTGGCACAATCCGACCCCAGTGCCATGGCAGATCAATTGAGCATGGCAGAATGCACATTCTCCCCTATTAGTGACCATCCTTACTTTCCACTGCACCCGGGCCATCGACTCGTACTTCAAGGCCAGGAAGAGGGCGCCCTGTTTGTTCTCGAGTGGGAGGTACTAGACGAGACTCGGATCTTTGAATTGGAGATCGGAGGAACGACCATTGAGATTGAGACGGCGATTGTGCGAGAAACGGAGACTGAGGATGGCGAGCTGGTTGAGATCTCCCACAACTATTTTGCCCAATGCAAGGAAACCAGTTCTGTATTCTATTTCGGTGAGACCGTCGACGATTTCGAAGACGGCGCCTTGATAGGGCATGACGGAGCCTGGTTGGCCGGCGAAGACCAAAACCGCCCTGGAGTCATCATGCCGGGGAAATTTACCGTCGGTGAGAGTTACGCCCAAGAGATCGCTCCCGGAGTGGCAGAGGATCGAGCCATCAATGTAGCTGCCGGGCTAACCCTCGAAACCGCAGCCGGCACTTTCGAAGATGTCGTTCAGGTCGAGGAAATCGATCCTTTGGAACCGGACGCCGAACCGAGCAGCAAGTTCTACGCGCCTGGCGTCGGGCTTCTGGTGGACGATTTTCTTCGGATCACAGCCATCAATGCGAAAGGAGCATCTCAATATGATCCGCATGCGTGCACCTTCTCCCCAGTTGGCAATAACCCCTATTTTCCGCTCCTTCCTGGTCACCGATTGGTGCTCCAAGGCGAAGAGGATGGCGCTATGATTCAAGTAATCTGGGAGGTCCTACCTGAAACCCGTGAAATCACGCTGGAACTGAATGGCGAAATTCAAACCATCGAAACGGCCATCATCCGAGAGACCGAGACCGAGGATGGCGAATTGACTGAGATCTCTTGGAACTTCTTTGCCCACTGCGTGGAAACGGGCGCTGTTTTTTACTTTGGTGAAGACGTCGATGACTACGAAGACGGACAGGTTGTCGCCCATTCCGGAGCGTGGCTTGCCGGACAGGACGACGCCATTCCTGGAGTTATCATGCCGGGCGAATTCGTGGTGGGAGATTCCTACTTTCAAGAAATCGCGCCCGGCATCGCAGAAGATTTCGCAGTGAATGCGGCCGAAGACCTGACCTATTCCACATCACTTGGGGAATTCGATGAAGTAATATTGATCGAAGAAAGTTCGCCCTTAGAGCCGGACGCCGAGCCAAGTATTAAGCGATACGCCCCCGGCTTAGGTCTCATTTTCGATGATCTGATAGAACTCGTTGAAGCAACCCCAGGACCTCAGCTCAATATTCAAAGCGGCGTTCTCTTGAGTTGGCCCGCAGTTGAGGGCGAGTTTTTCTTGGAATCCGCTCCCAGCGTCGATGGCCCATGGCACGCGACGCTGCTACCCATTGCGGAGTTCGACGACTATATGATAGCCGCTGTTCCGACTGCGTCCGGTGAACAACTATTTCGACTACGTCAATTCCATACCCAAACCGCTGATCCCCAAGACACATCAATAGTGATCAACGAATTCATGGCGTCAAACAGCACAACCCTAGAGGACCCGTCCGGGGGCTTTGATGACTGGATTGAATTGCACAATACAACCAATCAAACCGTCGACCTTTCCGGGATGTACCTGAGTGACGACCCTCAGAATCTGGCTCGTTGGCAAATCCCCGCAGGAACGGAAATCGGACCTGATGGATTTCTGCTGATCTGGGCGGACGGAGACGAGGACCCGTCGTTCGGCCTCCATACCAATTTCCGGCTCGCAGCCGGGGGCGAGACGCTAATGCTGGTCGGATCGGAGGGCAACCTTGAGGCGCTGATAGATAGTGTCGAATACGATGCCGTAGAAGCGGATCAAAGCATCGGTCGCAGCCAAGCCGAGCCGACCGAGTTTGAAGTTCTGGCACCGTCGCCAGGCCAACAAAACCCATAGGCGCTCGCGACCCAGTGGGACCTCTTTCGTATGGGAGTCCATAAGCACGCAGACAGGGGCTTGTTTGCAGCACCATCATGCTGTAGACAGGCCCTCGTTATCCAAACTTGCGCAATTCTCGTCAGAATAAACGCAGAATGTTTCTTTCTCATCGAACTCTCATCTTCTTCTCACTAACTTAACGCTCATGAAGGTGCTCTTGGTTGAGGACTACAAACCGCTCAGGGATTCTGTTTCTCGCGCTGTGAGAGAGATGGGCTGGGCAATCGACGCAGCAGAAGACGGCGAAGAGGGTCTCTGGTTCGCCGAGAATCATCGCTACGATGTTGTTGTTCTGGATCTCATGCTGCCGAAACTGTCTGGGCTGGAAATCCTAGAGAAGATTCGGGCAGGAGGGAATCAATCGGGGGTCCTGATTCTAACCGCTCGGGACGGGGTCGATGATCGCATTAAGGGACTTGATGCGGGCGCGGACGATTATCTCGTTAAACCCTTCTTTCTGGGAGAGTTGATCTCTCGACTCAAAGCTTTGGTGAGGCGGACCTATGAGCAACAGGATCCCACAATCAAGATCGGTGACTTGGTCATCGACACAAGTGCCTGCCAAGTCAAACGCGCCGGGGTCGCCGTGGAACTGACCGCAAGAGAATACGCTCTCCTAGAATATCTGGCACGCCGAGCGGGCCAAGTCGTGAGTCGGTCCTTAATTTGGGATCACGTCTATGAATCCTACGGTGAAGCCAACAGCAATGTCGTTGACGTGTATGTCGGGTATCTTAGAAAGAAGCTTCATCTTCCTGATTTACCCCCAATCATTCATACACGGCGAGGATTAGGCTACGTCCTCAAGGAGGAAACTCCATCGTGAATTCGCTCAATTTTCGTCTGCTTCTCGGTGTGCTGCTAGTCGTGACGTTTAGTCTCGGAGTCGGCGGAATGGCTGCCTACCAACGCATTGAAGCCATGCTTTATGAAGATTTCGATCGGCGCTTGGTCCAGCGAGCTCGCTCCTTGTCCAGCATGATTGAAGTGGAGTTCGAACGGGTTTCTATCGAGTGGTTGGAATCCGATCAGGATCCTCCCGGGCACGAAGACAATCAAGACTACTACGCCATCTGGCTAGCGACCGGAGGAGAGGCTCTGATACAGAACGAGGGACTCGGCGCATGGGAGCTTCCTCGCTTCGGCGCATCTGCCGTCAAACCCGAATTCCGAGATCTCGAGATGCCTGAGGGCCGGAACGGGCGGGCAGTGGGTTATTTGTTGGAGATCAAGTCCGATGAGGACGACGAAGAGGAAGCGCTCGATAATGATGATCTAAAGACCTTCGTTGGCCCGATACTAATGGACGAGAATCAAACGAAGATTCAGTTGGTGTTTGGCAAAGTAGATACGGTCGCCCAAACGATGGCTGGCATACGAAGTAGTTTGATCGGACTTTGGATTGGCTGTGGAGGAATGGGCAGCCTGCTAGGATGGCTCGTCGTTCGTCGCTCTCTCCACCCTATCGACAAAATCTGTGAACAAATTGGTTCGTTGAAAGAAGGGAACACGGGCCAACGCATTAAGGTAGATCCTATCCCAACGGAACTCGAACCGATCACGATTGCGCTCAACAATCTCTTAGGTCGAGTCGAGGGAGCCTTGGTCAGAGAAAGAACACTCACATCCAATGTCGCTCACGAACTGCGCACCCCCGTTGCGGGCATTCTCTCGATTCTTGAAGTAACGCTCTGTCGGCTGCGATCCAAAGAGGAATACCTTGAATCCACACAAGAGTGCCTAGAGATCGCCAAACGCCTTCATTGGTTAGTGACCAATCTTCTATCCGTCACCCGAATTGAGGCCGGGAACGTCCAACTGCAAACGCGTAAGGTATTACTAGGCTCTTGCTTGAGGGAGTGGTGGGAACCGTTTCAATCCCGAGCGGAGAGCAACCAACTGGAAGTCGTTTGGACCATCGCGGATGGTGTCCAGATCGAAACCGATCCCGAATTCTTGCGCGTTGTCGTTAGCAATCTCTTCGACAACGCCGTTTCCTACACGCCGCCAGAGAAGAGAATTCGTATCGGACTCGATTCGACCGGCAATATCGCAGTGGTGAATCAAGCACTCGACCTGGACGCAAGCTCCGCAGCTAAGGTTTTTGACCCGTTTTGGAGACAATCGGAAACGCCCCTTGAAAAGGGGGTCCACGTTGGTTTGGGACTCAATCTCTGCCAGAAGATCGTCACCCTCCTAGGCGGCACGATCCAAGCAGAGGTGAAAGAAGTCGACAAACTCTTCGAAGTGCAACTAAGAATGGTATGAACAGGGCTAACAACGGTGCGCGTAATGGGATATAGATTTGCGCCTAGACGGGCCTTCTGTTAGGAGGTTGTCGGTGAAAATTGGACCTGTCGTATACTGCCTATTAATGGCGATGGAATGTCTGGAACTTAGCGCACAGGAACCGCCCCACACGAGCACATTCCTGATCCATCCCGACCGGCTAACGTTTTTTGGAGAATCGACCTATTTTTCATTAAACCCAGGGCATGAAGTCAGACTCACAGGTCGAGTCGACGGTCTGGAGACTGAGCTCGTACTCCTGGCAACAAACGAAGATAGCTCCGTTGTTATCGAAGCAGGAGGCATCCGGCGGGCAATCCCCTGCCGCTTCGTTGAAGAACGCCTAGTACAGAACGGAAACGCTATTAGTCTCTTACGATATTTACTTTCGCGAGATGCAGTCACCCATGATTTGTATCTATTCGGAGAAGATGAAGGCCTCCTTCAAAACGGCGAGCTACAGGAATTCAAGCCCCTCTGGCGGGCTGGACAGGCTGAGGGGACGGCCGGCTTGTGGCTTCCAAACCAGTTTCTACTGGGGAGCCGCTATATCCAAGGCCAGAGCCCATCTATAGTAAGGAGGGCCGAAAATCTGGATCAAGGCGCCTCCATCGAGACGCCGTTCGGGCAACTTGAAAACACCAGTACCGTCCGGATGAGTCGGATTCGGAATCAAGAACAACTGACACGTGATTGGCACTTCGCACCCGGTATCGGGCTCGTGGCAATGGACAACACCCTCACACTGAAAGAGCTCCGCCTTGGCACTCAAGGCATACCCAAAGGCGCACACTTCGTTCCATTGAGCCATCACCGCTACTTCCCTATCGTTCCCGGATTGACTACAAAGATCGAAGGAGTCGAGGACTTTCTTGATACTGTAGTCGAAACCCAAGTGCTCGACGAAGTGAGACACATCGATCTATTAGTAGCGGGCACTGTGCAGTCAATCGAAACCCGTGTCGTCGAAGTCAGGGAATACGTCAATGGAGATCTATTTGAACTAGGCCGCGCCTACTATGCTCAGTGCATCGAAACAGCAGATGTCTACATATTTGGGGAAGACGTCCAGATCTTTCTGGAGAACGGCGACGTCGTGGTCGAAGGAGATTCTTGGCTAGCGGGCCAAGATGGCGCTGAGGCGGGAATCATTATGCCGGGAAACTTGACGATAGGCGCCACTCATCAACAAGAGCGGGTCCCAGAAGAGTCTCTGAATGAAGTGACAACCCTCTCAACTACCGACTCAATCACAGTACCAGCAGGTTCTTTCACCGATTGCCTGCGCCTAGTAGAGCACAGCTTGGAATTTCCGGACGAAACGCCGAGCATCAAAGTTTACGCCCCAGGAATAGGACTAGTCGATGACGAAGGCATCCTAAAGCTGACCTCGATGAGCGGTCCTGGAATCAACAAAACACCGATGCTTCAGATTGAAACCGCCATTAGAATTTCCTGGGCTTCCACCGTCGCAGAATACGAGCTCGAATCGTCCTACAATGCCATCCAATGGAACGCTGCCCCGATTCAGAGTCGGCGAACGAACACAGGGTTTGAAGCGTTCATCACGGCCGACAGTCCTCGCCAATTCTTCCGACTTGGAACGGAGTAGCTCCTGTTCTGTTTCTACTAGCCCCCTACCCACCAACCATTGTCAACCAAGGTGCCAAATGCTTGAGATGGAGAAGTGAGTGGCATCTCGATTAAGAATCCTATGCATCGCCCGACTGCAATCTGTCTCCCCTTAACGTTAGCTCATTTTGTTTCGGGCTCAGACCAGACCTCATCCTCGATGCCAGAACGGGGATGATTTCTCTACGTGAACTTAACACTCAAGCACCTTGTGAACCTACGCAGAGGCTTCGGTCCATGCACCCACTTCCTGGCGATATGCAAACTGATCCATAGCCTTTGGCGACGGATTACCCCGAAATTGCATCCTTCGTATCTTGCACGACGAACGGACCATAGAATCAGAACCCAATCCGGATTCGTCACTTTCTCTCAACTAGGGTGATTAATGCAACCAACGCCGCGATGTGATCAGAAGCCAATCCTGGCGCTTTTCAGTGCGTAATTAAAATGAGTCGAGGACAGTCTCCCAACCTTGAAACAAAATTCAGAACGAGTCCGATTTGCCTACTATTTGCCAAACGCCCCTCACTTACCTGCCTTTCGTCCGACTTTGGAAATGTCATGAGATGCAGATGGCGGACGATAATCAAGGCAGGGATTCAGGAAGAGCACTAGGTTGGCAAGCCAGATATCAACGACAATGGGAAAAGACGAGGCGTTGACTGTTGCAAATAGAGATTCCCTCCGTACTGGGAAAATCCAACTTCAACAGCCGAGAAAACAAGCCTAAGAACAAGGGAGTTACGAGGCCCTCTAATTTGAGTCAACTAAGTTGTCCCCGGAGCCGTGGATTGCCGGCCGCATGAGATACGTTCTATGCGCTGCGGGAGCAGCGAATCCAGTCGAGGAGCTAGCGGACTCGATAGAATTTGGCTCCGTTTGTGTTGCTCAAGTCAATGACTAACGGGGACTGCGCGTCGACCACCGGAGTGTATTCGCCCTCGACTGTGTCCGATGATAGAAGTGTCCCACTAAATTCGAGATTCAACTGAGAACCGTCGCGGCTAGCCGATAGACTCAAGCCTCCACCTCCTGGAATTGGGGGCAAGGGGCCAATCGGTGGAACCGGGATCGTTGGAGGTGCAAGGTCTGGCAGTGGCGATGCCCCGCCAGCGAGGAGTTGAATTTCTTCGATACTAAGTGCCACAGACCAAACGGCAGCGTTGTCGATGATGCCCGGGAATGGATCTGCAAAGAAATCAATTGCTCCATCCCCTACTCGAAATCCGGTCGCAACCACACCGCCCTCGAACTCCTCATCCTCGGGAAACTCAGCCACGCCGAATTCGAAGCCCTCAACAGGTTCGTCTGTTTCATTGCTGAGAATGGGTTCCCCATCCAAATAAACGGATATCACCCCTTCATCGGCGTCGTGCGTCATGGCAACATGATGCCAGGTGTCGAGTTCGAGATTCGGCTCCTCGGAATTGACAGCACCGACCCACCCGGTATCAAAACCGAGCGTGTCACCGTTTAAATAGAGAACTTTGGAACCTGGATTGTGGCCGCTTTCAGCTGGCGCTCGACCAAAGATTCCAGCCCCTGCTTCTTCTCCCTCCGCCGCTGGCTCAAAGATCTTGACCATCGCTGCCCAGGTGAAGCTATCGTTAAAATCGTAAGCTTCTGCATTCATGGCTGCCATGTGTGCGTTAAATTCGAGTGAGGTATCCAGCGCCTCCCCCGAACCGCCAAAGCCCTGATTTCCTGAAGTGATGGCGGCTCCTCCAGTGAGGATACCGTCGTGCTGGGGGGCATTGGGTGAGAGATCTCTGACCGTGTCATTCGGTGCCGAATCAAAGTCCCAATAGCTTTCAAGAAAAGGGGCGGCGTTCGAAAGCTCCCCCCCGGCGAAAACAGGCGCCGCCTCGACACTCAGAATCGCTGGATCGGAGGTTTCGCTTACTGCTGAGAAATTGCTTCCAACGATGACTCGGTACTCACCTTCATCGGCCTCGGAGGCCCCTCGAATTCGCAATTCCGCACTATTGGCCCCTTCGATGTCCTCCCCGTCTTTCTGCCATTGGTAGGTAGGTGCCGTTCCGCTGGCTGTGACTTGAAGCCGCCCGGAACGCCCTTCGGTGACCGATGTGTCGGCGGGATGTTGTGTGATACTCGGAGGACTTGTGCTTCCCCCAGCTTCGAGCATCAAGGTGACAACGTCATCTTGTAGAAGGCTGTTCCGATAGACTCGAACTTCATCAATGAACCCAACGTAGTTCGAGGTATCCTGTCCACCGAGATCACCGAGCTCGGGGAAATCATCGCTTCCGTAGCCGATTGAAAAAAGACCGGAATCAGGCTGTTCGCCAAAGGGAATGTCTGCAGTGTCCACGACATTGCCATTAATATAGAACGTTTGGCTCGCGCCCTCTTCCCCTGCTTGATTGACGATGGCGATGTGATGCCATTCACCATCAATCAACTCAGGCCCGCCTCCTGCGTCTCCAATCCAGCCAGTATCGAATCCCAAGGCTCCCTCACGAACAAAGAGGCCTTTGTTGCCAGGGCTCCAACTTTCATCGGATGTACTCAAGATATTACCTTGGTCTTCGGACTGAATCATAACCGTCCAGGTAAAGTCGCCGTGTGTATTGAGTTTGAGCTTGTCGTCTGAATCTCGAAGGTAAGCATCAAAGCCCGTTTCGATACCTCGGCCTTTGGAACCGTCCGCCGCGAAAACACCAAAGTTCTCGAGATCCACGCCATTGCCACTCGCATCTTTCCCGGGTTGGTCCGTCGTTTCAAAGTCCCAGTAAGCCGCCAAGCCGACCGCTGGATCCCAGTTCTCGACCACACTGATCTGGGCGGATTGGCTCTGACTCGAGCCAGATTGGTTACTTGCTGAGACGGAATATTCGCCTGCAGCGTCGGCTGTCGTTTCTTCAATAAAGAGGGAACTCTCGGTTGCATCCTCGATCTCTTCGCCATCTTTGAACCATTGGTAATCAACCAGGAGCCCTTCGGCCTCGACGGATAAGGTGAGGCTCCTGCCAAGGATTGCTTGTTGAGATTGAGGGTGGCTGGTGAGGACTGGCTTCGGAAGTTCACCGAGTCCGTCGATCAGGAGTTCCACAATTTCATCAGGCTCGAATGCTCGATCGTAGATCCTCACTTCATCTAGGTTCCCAAAGAAGGTGTTGGGTTCAGGAAATTCCTCGCCGTCGATTTCTGGGTCGAAGCCGCCTGGGCTGCCGGCTCCCACGCGGAAAATGGCGTCATCGGGCTCAGCAACTTCTTCGAGGGCCCCTTCCACTTCGGAGACCAGTGAACCGTCGACGTAGAGTTCAAAGAATCCAATAGGATCATCCTCGGGAAAATGTCCTACCACGACCGCGTGATGCCAGGCTCCATCTTGTATCTCTCCCTCGTATTCGGCAGCACCGACGAAGCCGATATCGAATCCAAGAAAGGATTCTTCCCCCTTGAACAATGCTTTTGAGCCCGGCAGCCATCCTTCTGGAGATTTCGAAATAAGCCCCCCCGCAAGGTCGTCTTCTACTTGGAACCAAATCGACCATGTGAATGGGCTAGCGGTATCAAATGCCGCCGAATTACTCGCCTCCAAGCTGGTGAATCCGTCGAGAACCAAGGCGTTGCCTTTGATGCCGTCGCCCGCTGAGCCGCCCCCGCTTAGATCTCGACTGTTCCCACTGGAATCCATGCCAAGACTGTTCCCATTCTCAAAAGCGTAATGAGCGACGAGTCCATCATTGAGGGCGGCGTTCAGGTTTGCGGTGCAAACAAGGAGGTAGCCCGCTAAAAGGCCTCCCTGAAACGTTTGAAGCGTTCGATGCAATGGGTGTGTTTTCATAAGTGTTGTGGCATTGCTAGCACGTCCCGTTACCAGTAGTAAGTATCTCCTCCAGCCGATATTCTGCCGCCGGGGTAACGGGATGGAATCCTCATTTTGTCGAGGTGGATAAACTCGGATGTTTTCTTCCAGGAGACATGACCATCGCCGAATAACTGGTTAACGCCCGAAATGTTTGGGACGTCGCCACCATCGCGAGGCATGTATTCAACTTCGTTATAAGCCCAGCCGTTAGGGCCATGATTGTAGCGCCATTCTCGATCCGATGCGTCGTAATACAAAATATCTGTCATGAGGATCCGACTGGATTCAAGTTGATTGTCTACCAGCTCCTCATCGGCGAGTTCGCTTTTGTCGGAATCCGGGACGAGTCCCACTCGACCGAAATAGGTGTATTGGTACTCGAGAAAATTGTGTTCGGCAAAATTTACCTCCTTGATCCAGCGATTCATCAAGCGGGCATTAATTTCCGGGCACATAGCGACCCCCTCGATGTTCTCGTTCTGCATATCATAGGCAGAGACATAGGGCTGGATGGTATCGATCGACCACTCGACTGGATTAGCTTGATTTTCAAAGCGGATGAAATTGGGACGGGTCCCCCACTGTTGCACCATCTGCATGACTTGTTCTTCGTTGTCGCTGGTTTGAGTCGTGATGGCGATTCCGTATTGACGGAGATTGCTCAAACACTTGATCTGCTTGGTTTTCTTTTTTGCCTTCGCGAGCGAAGGGAGAAGCATTCCAGCCAAGATGGCGATGATGGCGATAACAACCAAGAGCTCGATCAGCGTGAATCCGCGATTGCGAATCTGATATCGATGCAGAGCGTGTCTCATATTCTAGAGCAGGATTCAGTCTGGGATACCACGGAACGCCCAAAATGCACAGCTGTTCACAGGGTCTCCACGGGTGCTTGTAAGGGTTAATCCCTCGCACCCTAAGAATATTGTCAAAAATTGAAAAAAAATAATCGGCTGTTAAATTCGTGCCCAGCCCCTGAGAGTAATTATGCATCGTGCATAGAGTTAGAATATTAAAGAAACGCACAATAAGTGCCTTGAGAAGCGCATTAAGATGAATATGTCGGATAATCCTATGGATAGTGACTCTTTGCTCATTGAACGTGTCAAGCAAGGTAGTCGCGACGCTGCGGAAGTGCTCCTGCGCCGCTATTCATCGGGTTTATTCGAATTCTTGTTAACGATGCTGCGAGATGTGCCAGATGCGGAGGACGCCGCCCAAGAAACAATGATCAAAGCTTTGAGGGCGATGCCTCAGTACGAAGAACGAGGGCAGTTTAAGGCCTGGCTCTATTGTATTGCTCAACGCGAAGGCCTACAGGTTATTCGAAAGCGGCAGACGATAATGCGCAAGAATGTGGAGGCTTTCGAACCCTGCCAGTTCGAGAACATCGCTAGCTCCGAACGGGGGCCATTGGAGAATCTTATTGGACGCGAACAAGCCCGATCGATTCAAAGAATCATGTCTCGCCTACCGGCTATGGAGCGTAAGGTGTTCCTTTTGCGAGCGCAAACGGGTCTTTCTTTTGCTGAGATTGCCAGCCTGATGCAATGTCCGATCAATACTGCATTGGGAAGAATGAGAAACGCGTCTTTAAAATTGAGACGATGGATTCGGACAGCAGATTTTTAAGAGAGTTTTTGCCGTGGAAGAAAAAAGCAAACGAGATTGGGTCGAGGCGGCACTGGATCAATGGGATCTGGAACGACGACTGAAAGATCGCCGCAAGTTGCAGAAGATTGTTTCTTCCAGTCTTTTTGTGGTGTTCTGCATCTCCATGCTCTCGTTCACTCAGCTGCAACGCTCGCGTCCGGGCTCGAAAATAGGAGCCCTATCTAGCCAAACGATGGCTCGGCCGAAACCCTCAAAGCAGGAATCTCTCGAGCTCGCTCAAAACAGGGTCTTCGGCTTGATGAATGGGAGGCAATTGCGGAGTCGACAGCACGTGAGTCGTCTTGGAAAGGGCGTCTCGCGTCTTAGTTCGCGACTTGGCAGAAAATAAGAATTAGGAATGTCGAATGGAACTTAGACTCTGCCATTATCTATTATTGCTCGTGTTCGTTGGTACATGGCTTCCTTCATCACACATGTCTGGTGGTGGTATTCCAGAAGAGGGGCTATCCGCGACACATGCGATGGCATTTATTGCGGAAGAGATCCCAGAGCTTCATGCCGAAATTGAGATTCTTCTCAATCAAATGCCAGAAATGTCGGAGGCAGTCCATGAGACAGTTACCGCTATTCATGAAGATTATCTGCGCTTTACTGATATGAGTTCCGAGCTGGCTCAGATCTTTTTGACGATCAAGAAGCGGGAATTTCAAAATCAGATCATGGCTGAGAAAATTCAATCACTGACCGATCCGAAGAAACGAAGCTCCGAGTTCAACCGACTGACCAATCACATGAATGTGACCTTCGATCTCCATTTAAAGTTAGTGAAGGGAGAACTCGCTTGGCTTGAGAGAGAGGTGGAGGGACTCAAGGACTTAGTGGAGTCCGAGCAGGAAAATAAGAGCCGGCTCGTTCGGGAAGACCTTGAGGCTGTATTGCTAAAGAATAATCCCCTCCTGAGGATTTCAATCAGCGGACTTGGCGAGAAGCAGACTCAGGAGCAGCAGGCGGCGCTTAAGAAACTGATCGAAGGCCTCGCACCGACCGACTCTAAAGAATAGTTCGATGAGGCGACAAAGTCGGCTTGCTTCTCTCCGAAGCTTGTTGCGTCTTCACTTTTACCCAATCACCCAAAGAGACAGATGAAAAACAGACCGAATGCGCTTCAAGCCGGATCAACTGCAGTGCTCTTGATATTCTGCATGCTCGTTCCTTTCGTGGCCGCTGGGGATCCCCCCCATGTCGTCATCATTCATGGAGAACCCGAATATGGATCAGCGCAGACAATGCCCGCCCTGGCTCGCGATCTTGAATCCCATCTCGGCGTTCGAACCACGGTTCTTCGCTCCAACCGAAACGAACGGGGAGATCTTCCCAGCCTCGAGGTTTTGGATGAGGCAGATTTGCTTGTGCTTTTCATTCGCTTTCGCATGGCGAGCGATGCTCAATTTGAACGCCTTAAATCTTGGTTCGACGCAGGGAAACCGGCGCTCGCCTTTCGAACAACCAGCCATGGGTTTTGGGAGGACAAGGGCTGGTTTGTGCCGTTCTTCGGGGGGCACTACAAGGCTCATGCGCCGAATCAGCCAGGAACGTCAGTAGTCGTTTCAGCTCGACAACAGTCGCACCCCATTCTCCGTGGCGTTGCGACCAGTTTTCACTTCGGGCACGGGGGGACCTATAACACCCAACCGTTGTCGGACTTTGTGAAACCACTACTCTTTGGCAAGACCTTGGATTTACCCGCAGAACCTGTTGCTTGGACGGCGGCCTACCGGCCGGGGCAACGACTTTTTTACACGTCTCTCGGAGACAAGGAAAACTTTGAGAACGCTTCTTTTCAAAACCTCATACTCAATGCATCAGCTTGGGGACTCGGACGAGAGGTGCCTAAGGGAGGAGTGCTGTCTCTGGCTGATTCGAAGGGCACGGATGAGCTACTTCAAAATATTCCCCCGGCTCCCCAACCGTCCCAATCGGAGGCGACGGCACTTCTGCCCGAGGGAGACCTCGAGGCGTGGCAACATTGGGACCCAAGTGTCGAACCTCGAGCGATTGGCTTGGATGATCGTGCGAATACGAGCTCTGGCGGTCCCGTCTATAGCCAAGCTCGGTGGACTCGGGATCAACATAGCGTCATCGCTCGCCCTGGATTTGGGGATATCATGACGAAGCAACACTTCAAGGATGGGCTTTTTAAGATTGATTTCCTGATCCCCGAAGAACCTTCAGCCTATCCCAAAAAATTCCGGGGCAACAGCGGGGTTTTCATCGATGGAAAATGGGAAATTCAAATCGTCAACTCTTACGGCGATGAGGGAGTGGATGACAAGTATACTTGTGGCGCGATTTTTGGTGTCGCGGCGCCCACGGAGAACGCTTGCGGGAAACCCGGAACCTGGCAGTCGATGGAAGTGGCTGTCCAACGAACCGTTCAGGGGACCAATTTGTCTGTGTGGCTCAATGGCGTTCAAATTCACGATCAGATAAGCGTCTCTCGTCCGACCGTTTACGGTTTTATCGAGGAGGATGAAAACGACGACGATGACGAGGAGGAGAGCGAGTCCTTCCCGGTGGTCATCTTTAAGTCGCGGAGCTCGAAGTTGGCGAATTTCGAAAAGGACTTCACCTGCCGGGTCAGTTTTCGGACAGAGGATGATGGTCCCATTTTTGGTAAGGCGCGTCCTATGAAAGATTCTGGAAGGAGTGACCTGTCGCTGGTTGTTCGGAAGGGAAGATTGGTTTGGTCTCAGGGCAAATCAAGCATCGTCTCGAGTCGAGACCGGGTCGATGATGGGGAATGGCACCAGGCCCTGATCCGCTCCACTAAGGGGCAGTGCACGCTCTATGTCGACGGCAAAGCTCAGTCCAGTAAGAACGTTAAGGTGAATCCGACTCGAAGCGGAAGCCGATTGATCTTGGGATATGTCGCCACTGACTTTCCCGCAAATGACGACGGGGAGCCGCAACGCTGGCAAGGGGAAATCCGGGATTTTGACTATTTTCCGAAAGCACTTACGTCGAGAGAGCTTCAAAGGCCCAAGCGACGAGCCCTCAATGGGAACATCCATTGGGAAGCCGGAGGAGGGATAGAGACGTTTCAGGGAGATGCGGCGAGAGCTATTGATATGGGAGCTTCGTACACGGCTGTCGTGCGATTTCGCGGGGAAGGCAACGGACCACTCTTTTCAAAGGCTCCTCTCACGGGCCGATGGGCGCCGGATGGCAAAGTGTTGTTCGTCTCTGAGGGGCATATGGTTTTTGATGTTGGTTGGGTAGGAGCGATCGAAGCCGAGGATGTCGAAGTCGACGATGGAAAATGGCATGTGGCAGCTGTCGTTCATCATCAAGGTGCCACTCGCCTGTATGTGGATGGAAAGTTAGCAGGAAGCTCCGACAATTTAGGTCGCCCCGATGGGAGCAATCACGTCTTCAAGGTCGGAGCCTGTTCTACAGATTTCCCGGATGACGCTCCGCCGGCCTACCCCGGGCAGATCTCACATCTGGCATTTCGTGCTCAGGCGACCCCACCACAGGAGATCGCACGGATTAATTTTGGGAACGCGAATCGGGGGCGATGGAATGTTTGGCGTGAATACGAAGGCGAAAGCACTCCCCCCCTCGACTACCAGGTCGTCATGCTGGAATCAGAAGCCATTGACGAAGAGGAAGAGGAGGAAGAAGCGTCAAGCGGGGCACAAAACCTCGCATCTGAAGGAGGCCCTTTGCGCCTGCAGGCAGACTCGTCTGAGGTGCGATTCGCCAACGTTACTGTCGAGCCCTTGGGCGAGATCGATCATGCCTCAATCATTCGCAGTTGGGATGATGAAACCCTTGTCCGGGGACACCGTGTTTACGACGCCATCTGCATTACCTGCCACGGGAATCTAGAAAAGGAAGGTTCATTGCCGACCTCGCGAAAATTCTGGGAGGCCGAATTCAAGAATGGCAAGGATCCCTACAGCCTCTTCACAACCTTGGGAACCGGATACGAGCAAATGCCAGCCTTCCCTTTTCTCACGGTTCAACAGCGCTATGACGTTATTCACTATATTCGCGAATCGCTAGTCCGCCCGACGAATTTGAAAGAGTATTTTGAAGTCACAGATCGCTACCTAGCGGGACTGCCGAAAGGAATAAGCACGACGGGGACAATGACCGAGGAAATGCTTGAATACGCGAAGGGCCCCAAATACCTGCGCATGGATTTTGGGCCGATGTTGGATTGGACCTATCAGGTTGGGCCAAACAATATTGCCTACAAGGCGATTGCGGTGCGCCTCGATTCAGGACCAGGGGGCGTGAGCAAAGGACGAGCCTGGCAAATCTACGATCATGATACGATGCGAGTGGCAGCAGCTTGGTCGGGGACAGAGTTCATCGATTGGAAGGGCATTGCCTTCGATCAATCTCATGGGACACATGCGAGTATTGTCGGAGATATCGCTTTTACGAATCCAGTCGGGCCCGGTTGGGCTCATCCGGTGACAGGATCGTGGGATGATCCACGTTTTCTCGGCCGAGACAGCAAGCCTTACGGCCCCCTCCCCCGTGAATGGGTTCAGTTCAAGGGGCAATACCTTCACGGCCAAACGATCGTCATCGACTACACCGTCGGGGACGCGCGTGTTTTGGAATCCCCAGGCATGGAGAGGAGTGATGCTAATATTGTATACAGCAGAACGCTCAATGTGGGGCCATCTTCCCGGGATCTTCGAGTGAGACTCGCTCCCTCGTCCGTCTCGGCAGTCGTGGGTGGAAGCAGTGAGGCAACGGTGATTCAAGATAATGGGTTCCAGGTGCTTTCAATTCCAGCTAAGGCCACTCCGCTAAACGTGAAGGTCCTGCTCGGAAAGGTTGAGGAAAGCAAACTGGCTTTCCAAGCGATGGTGAGTGCTCCAGCCGAAGACCTGGCTCAATACTTGCATGGTGGGCCCGCGCGTTTTCCTGACATCGTCGTGACGGAAGGGAAGAACGGAGGAAATGAGAAACCATTCGAAATCGATGAAATCACCTACCCAGATGAGAACCCCTGGAATTCTTGGATGCGCATCGGTGGATTCGACTTTATGCCCGATGGAAAGCGGGCGGCTGTGGCAACATGGCTGGGTGATGTTTGGATCGTTGATGGCATTGATGGGCGGCTTTCAGAGCACCAATGGAAACGAATCTGTACCGGCCTTTTTCAACCTCTAGGGGTCAAAGTGGTTGATGGGGACATCTATGTCACATGCCGGGATCAGATCGCCCTACTCCACGATTTCAATGGGGATGAAGAGATCGACTACATCGAATGCTTCAACTCGGACCATCAGGTGACGGAACATTTTCACGAGTTTGCCATGGGCTTGCAGCGGGATGATAAGGGAAATTTCTACTACGCGAAATCGGCCCGTCATGCGAAGCCCGCTCTCGTACCTCACCATGGCACGTTACTAAAAGTGAGCCCTGATGGGGCAAAGACCGAGATTTTGGCAGTAGGGTTTAGAGCAGCCAATGGGGTGTGTCTCAATCCTGACGGAAGTTTTATTGTGACAGATCAAGAAGGGCACTGGAATCCCAAGAATCGAATCAACTACGTCCGGAAGGGAGGTTTTTATGGAAACATGATGGGGTATCACGACGTTGTTGATGAAAGTGATAAAGCAATGGAACAACCCCTTTGTTGGATTACCAACGCTTTTGATCGCAGTCCCGGTGAATTGTTGTGGGTGCCTCAAGATGCTGGATGGGGGGCACTGAACGGTCAGCTCTTAAATATGAGCTATGGTACGGGGCAAATCTTTCTAGTGCCGCATGAGATCGTCAACGGGCAGGCCCAAGGTGGTATGGTAAGTCTGGGTCTGGAATTCCCCACGGGAACGATGCGGGGACGGTTTCACAGATCGAATGGCCAGCTATACAGCACCGGGATGTTTGCTTGGGCTGGAAACCGGCATCAAGACGGTGGCTTCTATCGGATTCGGTATACCGGAAAACCAGCCTATCACATCACCCATCTTCGAGCCCTTCGCACGGGAGTTGAATTGACTTTCTCCGATCCCTTGGAGAGTCAGTCGGCCTCCGATCGAGCAAACTTTGCTATTAAGACATGGGATCTAAAGAGAACGAAGAACTACGGCTCCCGGCACTACAATGAAACCCCCTTGCGAATCGAGAGTGCTGAACTATCCAATGACCGCAAGACCCTTTTCCTCAGTCTTCCTCAGATCAGGCCAACCTGGAGCATGGAGATCAAAGTGAATGTCAAGGGTGAGAATGGCGCTCCAGTAAAACGTACGATCCACAATACGATCCACCACCTCCAGGACATGACGCTCTTTTAGAATCAGCAATCTCAGTCAGTAGCCTCCTAGGCCATTTGATTGCTTAGAGCTGAGCCCGACCTCATCTGATACGAATGCGAACGATACAGACCAAGCACGGGAACCGCCTGTGCACAGAGGATCGATCCGGAGCACAATCGATCGTTTGCCTCGCTCGCATACGCCCTGCGCCCGGCTTTGTTATCTCTTGCTGGCTGAGTCTCTGGACCGGGATACGGCTCGTTCAAAATGTTCTTCAACATCCTTACCAATATTTTCTGGAAGGAAGAATGAAGGATCATCAATGTACGGAGTAATGTAGATGACCGTTTCCACAAATCCTTCATCTCTGCTCTGCCCCTTGAAAAGGCGACCAAGAATGGGTATCCGCGAAAGCCCAGGAACACCGCTTTCTGTCGTTGATAGTTGCTTCCTAATGAGCCCTCCAATGACAAGTGTTTCACCTGCCGTGACAAGCACATCTGTTTCGATCGTCTGACGGTCGATCGCAAACTGACCTTCGGGAGCGGGCACAAAAACGGAAACCTCACCTTGAACTTTTAAGCCAAGTAACTTTGATCCGAGAACGTTCGGAGTAACATTCAGTATTACCCCAGCGGTTAATTTTTCCAAACGTCGAGTCGTGCCAAAATCTTCAGCGTTATTAGTCAGAATGATATTGAGCTCTTCTTGGAAGTCCAGATTGCCCGGTTCTCCACTTCGGACCGCCACATGAGGGTTCGTCACAACTCTTGCATCCTGGTCTTCGACCAGTGCTGTCAAATTCAGTTGAAATGAAGTCGACAGATCAGTGATTGCATCGTACTTCCCCTGAAGCCCCCCAGATCCCGGCGCAAATCGAAGATCGGCCACCTTACCTTTGGTCCCGTTAACGACGTCATAGCTCCAAGCGAAGGAGTCGCCGTGAAAATACTCAACGACGAGCAACTCTAAGAAAACGTTTGGTCGCTCACAGTCAATGGTCTGAAGGAATTTCTTTCCGCGATGCACCTCTTCGGACGTTCCTCGAACGACTACTGTATTCGCGTGAGGCAGTTCAATTACCTTAACTTTCTCAAACTCCCTTAACTTTTCCCCGGCTTCGAACGCAGTCAAATGTCTCAGAGGTATCGGAATTGTTACTTCCTTAACGTTCCGGCCGAAGAAAACATAGTTGTTGCCTTGCTGAGCAACGAGGTATCCACCGGCATCACCGACCCTTCGCACCAATTGATCGACCGAGGCATCTTCCATCACGATAGAGATGGGATCATGCAGGTCGCCTTCGACAGAGATTTGAATACCCAATGATTTTGTCAAATCAGACAACGCTTCATGGGGATGAGAATTGTCTACGATGACTTTACAGGGCGGGTCGCAAATCTGATCACCATTGGCCGATTCCGCGAAGGCAAAGATCCAAGCACAAACGATCATGCATGCTACGCCAGGCCACTCCCTTAAGATTCCGCGCAATTCATTGCTCCTTCCATAATAGATGTTCGAGAATGGGAATCTAAAAAGGGACACTCAGCCACTACGACGAAGATCCGGTCGCGCATTGGAAGAATACCAGAGAGACGTGACCAGATGACTTTATCACAGTTTCATCAGTATCAGCATTCACATTTAAGCACCTATTCTGCCGTTCTACTGCCGAGGCAGTTCCCTCAAAGTAAGGGCTTGCTTCTGCAGACTAAACACCACCGTCTTTCCGTCAGGAAGAATCTCTTTGGTGGGACCACCCGTTACTTCGAAGATCGCTTTTGTTTGTTCCTCTTCCGGCCATGGCCAGGTATGCCCTGCATAGACACCTGCTTGGCTAACTTTTTGCTCAAGCTGCTCCGTCAGATCGTCCAGTTCCTCCGTTGTTGTCTCGTGAAGGATCAATTGTTTCACTCCGGATTTTGCGGAACTTATTAAAGCGGTTTTTGCATAGGCAATTACTGCGGCCTTAGCAACCTCTGTTCCCACGATTTCCGCACCTTGGATCAAGTCTTGCCCCATAGTCGTTACAAACGACTCCGCACCCGAGTAGCCAGCAGCGGTAATCAGCATGATGCCAGCACCATAAAGTCGCGCTTCATCTTCATCCATGCCGTCTGCGATAAGTCCCGCTTCCACACCTGCTGCCGCGCCAGCGCCTACAGCCCCAAAAAACATGGCCGCTGGGACAGTTGCTGCCCCCAGAGTTAGCCCGGATAAGGCACCAGTAATGACAATACCACCTGCCATTATCAGCGGTTGCGTCGCACACTCCAGATCTGTTGGATCTGATAGCTCCGGCGACATTGAAGCCACGACTGTGAACCAAACTGAGCCTGTGTCGACAGAGAATGTTTCTCCCGCATCGATGATTCCATGTTCTAGGCACCCCACTTGATCGATCGAAATCAGAATGGGGAAGTCAGTTTTGTTTGTAATCTGAAAACCAGGCCCCTTGGAGGGGACAGGAATGGGCACTTCGTTCTTGAATTGGCCGGCATAGAACTCACGCAGATAATTAACCGGCCCTTCAACAATAGTGTCTTTATACCTACCCATTGGAGAAAAGTGTCCGTTAGTTAAATCAAGTTTTCCTGCCGGTCTCAATTCTTCATCCCCAAAGGTTATGCCGCTACGCGTCTTGCTCATGGCTACAAGCGGCCGCAGGCTAATTGCGTCCCTCGGCATGACTGCTATGCCTTCTAGGGTCGCGACTTGCTTCATGGTGAATGAAGGCAGTCGAGTCTTAGCGAAGGCCAGTGCATCGACTATTTCGCCTGACCGCGGGTTCCTGACCTTCAATTCGAAACTCCCAATAGAATGCCCCGTGACCGACCGTGGTGCATATGAACCCTGTAGGACCTCGCAAGAACTAAACTCGCTACCTCCTTGAGTACATTGGTTGCGATATAGATCAATTTCAAAGCTACCCGCCTTGAGTAAGGCGCCATTCTTTTGAATTTTCCGGTTCAAGTTGATCTCTCTGTCAGTTTTGACATCGTAGCTAACTCGGCGAAATTGGCCTGATCCCGGAAAGAATTCAGGTAAAATATCATCTTCATTGCGGTTGGCTGAATCCAGCCCGACGGCCTTTTTCTTGAACAAGTCAAGAGAAACGAGAGCAATGTCTCTTTTTTCAAAGTCTCCGAGAGTCACTGACCCGCCGTCACGCCTCATCTCGATGTAGAGCTGCAATGGATTTGACATCATATCAAAATCTTCTTTCCAGGCTTGTCTGGCATTCGAGAGGCTGAAGGCTGCGAATTTCGCCCATACCTTAACGTCATCGAACTCGCCCGGAGATTTTGAACTAGGCATACGGATATCTGGCAGACGCAAATAGGTTGTGCCTTGCTTCGTTATAGCCCGGTTTAAATTATAACCGGTGGTCGCTGGAATTTCTTTCCCTGGAGTAACACCTGTGGCCGCGTAAACGGCTTGCCTCCAACCTGAGGGCTTTCCGGTGTCGGTAAAGGGTTGGTCGAAATCGATCTGCTGTCTTTTCTTGGTCCCACTCTGAATTACCGAAAAGCCACGGACAGTAAAGGAGTTTGCGACGGCAACCTTTTCAATCTCACCGCCATCTTCAGTCGGGTTATTACCCAGTTTGCGATGCAGTTTTGCCGCTGCTAGGTCAAAAATAAGGATCTCGCTTGTTTTTTTATTTTGTAATCGAATATCCGTTGGCGTGCGTCGTATTTCGAAATAATCACCCGTGAATTCCCTTGAAGATTCCCCCTTCCATGTCGTCGCTTCGACTTGAACAAACTCAGCATTCCCACTTCTTGCCTTGACTTGGATATATTGTGCATTAAAGCCTGACGCGGTTGCGGCCTTACCAAATATCGGCATCAATGCGAAAGCAAAAATGGCGAGCAAAGAACTTAGTGGCAACTTGAGGGCACGGTGTTGTTTCAGAACTGGATTCTTTTTCATATGGCAGCAATTGTGGCTTGCAAATCGCTACCACCGCTGCGCAGTTTCGAGTTCAGTACAACAAACCAGAAGTAATTCGTTTTCTTGTCATTTCCCACCTTATTATGGGCATTCAGTCTTACAAGGAAAAAGAACCCCACAGGCCAAGCATAGCCCCACGAGTGTCAAGAAGCTTGACTTTTCCCATTTTTCTTTCGGCGGGTTTCGTGTAAAACGGAGGGGTTGCCCCGCACGCGAACACTCAGCCCTCTCTCCTCCCCCGAAGCCCGTTGTCTTTTGCTAATGCGTCTCGAATCGCGCGTTCTTTCCAACGTGCATTCAGGTTACAAACGAGTTCCTACGACAAGAAAGCCGGCCCACGTGAATTTCATTCAACAGGCAATCAAGCGAGCCCTCCTCCACTTGAGCGCTCCGAAATCTATTCTGAACGATAAACTTCCGAAACGCTTCTCGGCTCAATCTTCATGAAATGAAACTCGATGAATTTCATATACTGCTCCCAATCGAACAGCTCAAATCCATGAACCCCAGAACGAACATGATATCCTATCGCACTTTCAGTAATGGGCTGATTGATTTCTGGTTGTTGAGGCGATGAAAAAGCTACCTGCTGCTCGTACAATTCAAAGGCTGGAGCAGCGTTATACGTTCCTATCCATTGTCCCTTTTGATCTGCCCATAGATCGTGGTGGGCAGTGGCCACGTAGAGCGGACGAGGCGCAATCGTTGCCAAAAGGCTATGTTGATCCACTGGCATTTCGTGCACATTCTTGGCATACGTGTTCGCATTCGGGCAAATCCATGTCGGCAGATACTTGCACATATTGTCCAGTGTTTCGCCGAATTCACGTCGCCAGATCGCATCCCCTCCATGCCCGGCTGTCGCCAGAAGAGCCATACCAAACCGTAAATCAGTCGCCGCAGCCCACAAGGCCACCTTCCCTCCAATCGAACAACCTAGTGTTGCCACCTGGTCTTCATGAACGTTAGGGTCCGTTTCCAAATAATCCATGCCGGCTCGCAATGCGTAAGCCCAAACAGAAATCATCCCCCATTCGTTCGAATTCCTCGACTCTTGCCCGGGCTTCATGAATAGATCAATGATGCCACCAGTCACTTTCCCCTCAGGGTCTTTGTTGTCTTTTCCAATCGCTTGGTAATCGACGGTCGCGACGCCAATTCCCCGCGTCATAAGTTGGTGCAACGGAATACCATTGCGAGTACTCCCATAGCGTTGCGAATCGTCTAGGGCCAAATTCTTGCGACGGATGTCGCTCCCATTGGCAAGCAGTATTACCGGTACTTTTCCTGGAGTCTTATTCGGCACAAACAATACCAACGGCATGGTCACACTTCCGATCTTGTTCTGAAACGTGATTTCAACATCTTTTCGGGTACAGATCCCACCAAGTAAGGCACTGTTTTCCGCTAGTAATTTGAACGACTTTTTGATCGGACTGGAGGGCTGGGGAATTTCCCCAAACATGTTCTGTTCAAAGAACCTTATGATCTCGGGGCGCCTGGTTTTCTCCCAAGCTTCAACCGTGTTAATGACCTGTCCATCAAACGAGGTCAATACCGGCGGCAAGGTATAGTCAGGCACTTCGGATTCGTCATAATTGGCCTCAACGAACTTTCCCTGATAGGTTTGGGCAATAGCCACGTTGAGGGAAAAACAGCTAATGACCAGTAGTTGTAGAATTCGTTTCATTCAAAAGAATAGATCTCGTCGAGTTTTTTCGGGCGCGACCTTTTTTTACCGAGGCAAAAGGGGGTGAGGTCGGACCGAAATATCGCATCAGGTGTAGTGCGGGGTCAAGAATGAGTGACTACATCCTGCAACGCCGCGACGGTCGAAACACTTTTTCAACAATACACAGAGTCGATCACATCCCAAGCATTCACACACAAGACCGCACGGAATTGAAAGCGGCACGAAACGATTGTCACCGTGGCTGCTCAGGTTCGCCGAAAGCAACGGCTCGGACACAGGACTCACGCCCGTCCGTTTCCCCGCAATCCAAAACGATCTGCTCAAGAACTTAACGCCACGTTTCATCGAAGGGTCTTGATTTCGCTTGTCAGTTCCGGTCGAGTTGGCAGGCTTAGCCCAAGGTCTCATCGACGTGCTTCATGGAGCGATTCACCGCGGGAAGAAGCACCACCCAAAAGCACTATGCCAACACCTCAAGCCCATCCCCGCGACCCACTGTTCGGGATCACTCTCAAAGCCATCGTCACCCAGCTCGTTGAAAGACACGGATGGGAGGCAATGGGCCGGAGGATCGCGATCCGTTGCTTTCTCTTTGATCCATCGATCAACTCCAGCCTTAAGTTCCTCCGCAAGACACCCTGGGCCCGAAAAAAAGTGGAAGACTGGTACATCTCCGAAATGCCAGCCCCAGAGATCGATGAGCCTCCTACTCTCCCATCTCAGGACTAAACGCCCGGTAGGATAGCAAGACTATGGCCTTGGCGCATTGCCACTAGCTTTGTTGGCTGGCTACTGCAAGAACTTCCCGAAGACCGAGAAATTTTCTAGACTGTCCGTCAGGCACAATCTCGGTAGGTTTACAAATTTCCTGTGGCGCAGGTTCCCATCCCCGAATTCAAACTCGTTCCCTCTGAATCCAGAAGCTCAAAAGGACGCTTAGACCTCCGGTCCGAGCGTCGATGGATAAGCGCTGAAATTCTTCAGGCAATGAATCACTCGGCTATAGCCCCACGAGCAAAGCCGGCACACGAGCCAGCCCCGTGGGGTCGGAGGGGGCTTCCCCTCCGCATTCTAAAAAGCGGGATCGGGAGGCCCTCAGTTGATCTGAATCAACGGGTCCAAACCTGTAGAGTGACCTGAACATTAGTCGGAACTTCAACAGATAGTTCAACCTCAGCAGGGTTGCTCGCAGTGTTGTCAATTTCGCCTTGGAATTCGGTTGGATCACCGTGAGCCGGCGTCACCAGTACGGAAACCGGAACCACACCGCCGAAATTCGCCGCACGCAATCTTACATTCTGGGTCGTGGGAGCATTGAAAGGAAGATTGAGTCGAACCGGTCCTTGTGTCCCTGGGGCAATGTCTGATCCGGCAGCGGAGACGATATCGAGTGATGGACGTGATGCCGGAAACACAAACACGGATGAGCCTGCAGAAAGAGAAGCAGTGGGACTAAATGTCATGCCCGTCGCGCCTGATATTTCAAAGGCATCCATACGAATCCGCCCATGACCAGCATGGTTAGAACCGCTCTCAAAGCCTGATCGATGATTATCACCGCCTCTCACATTGATCTCGCCATTTCCCTCGACGGTTGGAGCGACCAGTCGAATGGCCCCGCCACTGCCTGCATTATCAACAGCATTTCTATCTGCACTAGGGCCGCCGGCAGCAAGAATACTTCCTGTACTGTCTCTTATACACATCTGACGCTGCCGACGAGCGATCTAGTGTAGATCT
>OJGU01000297.1_pt1 | contig 32035 bp, 26 predicted proteins | sample 1594741 | NCBI WGS metagenome assembly OJGU01 (sample SAMN05416841, study PRJEB24817) | seawater metagenome | isolation source: Sea water | place: Canada:Atlantic | collected 2013-07
GCATACGAGATGTAGAGAGGTCTCGTGGGCTCGGAGATGTGTATAAGAGCCAGGCATATCTGCGAGCCTTGGTCGATGGTGATGTCGACACTCTGGATGCGATGTTGGATGTCTGTGCGGCGGCCTGCCTCGCGAAACCATCCGAGCTCCACGCCGCCGCGAGAGCCCTCGAGCCGCTTGGAGACGTCGCGACGGCACTCACGTGGATCCAGGCCATGCTCGTCGGGCGCTGGCGGGCCCGCCGGAAGGAGGCCTGCTGATGTTTGGCACGCTCAAGCCGCCGCGCTGCGGGAGGTTGCCGGTGGTGCAGCAATCGTATCGTCGCTTCTACTGCGGCACGTGCCAGGGACTGGGTGCGCACTTCGGGCTCGCGCGCAGAGCGTTGCTCAGTCACGACGCCGTGTTCATGGCGATTGTTGTCGACGCGGTTCAGGCCCACGCGGCGGCGCCGAGTCGTTGTCGATGCCCCATGATGCCGACCGTCTTCCGGGCCACGCTCGCGCCGGACAGCGTCGCCATGCGATACGCCGCGGCGCTCCAGATGTTGTTGGCTGACCAGTGGCTTGCTGACCGTGGTGCCGATGGGCAGTGGGCTGCACGGGTGGTGCGGCCCTGGTTCAGCGACGGACCGGCGCGGCGGGCTTCGGCGCACCTGGCCGATCTCGGGGTGGACCTCCCGGCGCTCAGCGGGTTCGAGGCGCGTCAGATCGCGGTTGAGCGAGGGGGCTCGGTGCCGCGACCGGAGGTGGCTGCCACGCCCACGGCCGCTGTTCTCGCCATGGCATTCGAGGCTGCGGCCAGTGTGCCCGGGACAGCGCGACCGTTTCTGACGCCGCATGCTCAGGCAGGGTTGGCCGAGTTCGGAGCCTCGATGGGGACGGCGATCTACCTCCTCGATGCGCTCGAAGACCTTGAGGCAGACGCGAGGACCCGGGACTTCAACCCGTGTCTGGATTCCGATGGGGACCCCTGCCCGGGACGCACGCAGCAGGCGATCTCGGCGCTTCGGGGTGCTTGTGTTGCCGCCATCGATGCGTGTGCGCACCTGCCCTGGGCGCGCCACCAGGCCGTGCTGACCGCCGTGGTGCGTCGCTTCGGGGCACGGTGCGAGGCCGCGGTCTCGAAGGCCGAGGCCGTTCTGGTCACCAAGTCGAACGCGCTGGTGCTCGCTCGGCTTCGAACCCCGAGCCAAAGAATGTGGGCTCGAGCCTCGGCTGCGGTCAGCATGACCTGGGCGTGGGGCGTGTCGTGGGTCGTCTACGCCGCACCTGCCGGGCCGGATACGCCCGAGCCCGACGTTGGCTCCGAGGGCGGAGGCGACTTCGGTGCGGACCTGGGCCTCGATGTGGGGAGCGACCCCGGGTCCACCGGCGAAGCGGAGCTGGCAGAACCTCAAGCCGGATGCAGCGCCTGCGACGATTGCGGGCCGCAGTGCGAGACGGGGTGTGGTGGCTGCTTCACGGGATGCGGCTCGGCCTTCGCCGATTGCATGGGCTCGTGCGGAGAATGTGCCGCGTGCCCCGGAGCGTGTGGGCGCGGCACCGAAGACTGTTGTGGCGGCTGTGGTCAGGGCTGCGGCGACTGTGCACAGTGCACCCACGGATGCGACGCATGCGGTGACAGCTGCAATGGCTGCGGACAGGGGTGCGATGGGTGCGGCCAGGGCTGCAGTGGTTGTGGCCAAGGCTGCGGGGATTGCGGCCAGGGCTGCAACGGGTGCGGCCAGGGCGGCTGTCAGGGCTGCTGAGCCCCCCGGGACGTGCAGCGCGGGTCGACTCGGCTACGTCCCGCTGCACTCGTGACACAGGACGTCGCGGATCTGGTGCAGGTGCTCCGGGTCGGACGCGACCAAGTGTTCGAGCAGACGATCGAACCGCTGCACGCCCCCGCACGTGGCGGACTCGTCGGGCCGATACAACGGCAGCGGGCGGTCGACGCCTTTGAGCGCGTAGCGGTCGAGGAAGGTGAGGCACAACTCGCGGTTGATCTCGTTCATCCGCTTTTGCAGCGCGATCCGGTCGGCGTCGTTCGTGGCTGTCCGCTCCTGGGCACGCAAGCTCTCGAACGTCTGCCCGTGAAACGCTTCGGCGCACAACTCGACTGTCGAGTCGCCGACGAGCACCCGAGCGCTCGCGAGCAGTTTCGTCAGAGCCTCGATCCGAGCCGCGATGTTGACGCAGTGACCGATGACCGTATCGACGCCCGCAACGGATGTGCCGGCCCGGATGCGTGACACCTCGCCCGACTCCACACCCACACCGAACGAGACACTCGGGAGCTGGGGGTTGGCTTCGTTGTGCCGATCGCACGTCTCGACCAAGCCCGCCTCGAGCAAGAACGCCGCGAGCAATCCGTGCGCGAAGTGGCGTGGGCCCATGAACACGACGAGGAGACCGTCGCCGGTGCTGCTGACCGAGATCTGTGGGTTGGCGCGCTCAGCCGGTGCCATGGCCAGCATGCAGTGGTCGAGGGTTGCCGCGTAGAAGTCGGCGAGCGTGTAGCAGAACCGGTTCGTGCCGCGTTCGTCCACGCCCGCCGCGTTGAGGTTCGGCGTGAAGTTGCGCAGGTCGACGATGACGCCCGTGGCCGGCACCGGGGGGTCGACTTGGGAGCCGGGGTCGGTTGCGGCGATCGTCACGCCGCATCATACCCGCTTCGGGCAAACGGGGATCGCACGACCGAGGAGCCGCTCCCGCTCGGAGCGACCCCCCCTGTGGGCCCGCGAACGTTGGCTCAGCAGGCCAGGCCTTCGTCGCGCCGTGCAGCCCGGCGATAGGCGTACGCGCCCAAGATGAGGATGCCGCCGACCGCGATGAAGCTGAGGCCTCGCACCGGAAGTGCTGCGCTGGCCGTGTCGAGCAGCGCTAGCTTCGCCGCCCCAACGCAGATCGCGGTGAGTCCGACGTGGCGCCACAGCTTGTGCTCGAGTCGAAGGCCCGCGACGACGAGCCCCAGGCCGACCGCAGCCAACACCACCGTCATGACCACCCAAGTGTGGCCAGGGACCGCGAACCCGAGTCCGCGGAACATGAGCAGGCCCGTATACCCGGCGACGAGCAACCCCGTCCCTTCATAGGCGTCGGTCCTGCCGTGCACCGCTCGGCCGCGGACCAGCAGCACGGTGCCCGCGATTGTGAGTGCGAGCATGCCGGCGAGCTCCGGACCCGCCACCGCGGTGTCCCCAAACATCAGGACGCTGGCCCCCAGGGTCACGAACAGAGCCCTCGTCGCCAGGGGGAAGCCGGTCGCGGGGGCGAACGCACCCCGAGCCATGATGAGCGCGAAGGGCAGCAGGCCGAGCATGTAGCGGCCGTGCATGGTCTGAGGACCGGCGATGTAGACCATGGCGACGTGTAGGAGCACGCCGACCCACACGAAGGGCGATCGCACCGCGCCCTGACGCGAGGGCCACAGACCCGCGGCCACCAGGAGCAGCGCGGTCACCGAGCCCGCGCCGAACGCCCACGGAAGCGTCGCGAACGCCATCGCATAGCCTCCCGCAAACATCGCGGGCAGCAGGGCCCACGACAGGTACCGATCGCGGCCCGACCACGCCAGACCGATGGCGAGCACCATCATCGTCCACCAGCCGAGCATCGCCGCCATGCCTCCGACCATCAACCCGCCGGCACAAGCCATCACCCAGCCCAGACCCAGCGTGGCCCGATGCAGCGCTTCGTTGCGCCGCGCCATGAACACGCCGAACGCAAGGTGCCAGGCTGCGAGAAGGAGCGTCGCCATCCGCAGCGAGGGCAGGTGTTCACCAAACGCCCAAGCCGCAGCCGCCCAGGCGGTCAAGCCTCCCGCGAGCACCCGCGCGACCGCCAGTCCGGTGTCGCGGGTGCTCGCGGCTTGCAGCGCGACGCGCCACGTGGATGCTGCACCGGCGAGGACCAGGAGGGCGACGCTCATCATGAATCCCAGCGAGGTCGTCGCGTCGAGATGACTCGCGCCCCAGCCCATCAGGAGCGCCCAGGTTCCCAGCAGACCCAACGTCGGAAGCTCGGGCCAGCCGCGCCGCACATCCAGCACGGCGAATGCCGCCAGGACGCAGGTTTGATAGAGCATCAGTTCGCCCAGCTGTCCCTCGCCCGTCGAGGTGAGCACCGGCGTTGCACAAGCAGCGATCCCCGCCAGCCCGGCCATCCAGCGCAGCCGGAGGTGATCGGCGAGCAGCAAACACGCGAGCACAGCAACCACGAGGGCTGCGAACGCAACCCCCGCCGACGCGAGGCCGTAGACGTGACGCGCGACAAGCCACGTCGAGAACCACGCGCCCAGGCCTGCGCCACCCAGGGCACCCGCCACCTCCGGCTGACCCCGCTTCGCGAGGGGCCACGCAGCCGCTGTCAGCAAGACCGAGGCCGCGCCGCCGAGCAGCAGTTTGTGGCTGGTGTCGATCCAGCCTTGCTCCAACACGTGCCACGCGAAGAAGACCAAGCCCAGCAGCAGCGCAACGCCGCCAGCAATCGCCAGCGGCCACACGGGTGACTCCCGCGGTGGCGTGGGATCGGGCAACACCTCCGAGGAGGGGTCCGAGTCGGGCGGAGGCGCCGGGGGATTCGCGTTAGACCAATCTTCGACCATGCCCGCTCAACGCGATGGAGCACGGTCCTCTTTCCTGCGCAGGAGGGTGCACACGGGTGAACGCCCCTGCCCATGGCTGTGAACAGCGATGGGACCCCCCGGTTGCATGGGGCCTGTGACCTGGTTGTCCCCGATCACAGGGGGTCGATGCGCAGCGAGTTGCGCTGCGACGAGGTGCGCCCCGGCCCTACTCCGGCTTTCGATACAGGTGGAAGAAGTTCTCTTCCAGGAGCTCCGGAGCGCGCTCGAACACAAACCCGGCGGCCTCAAACTCGGCTCGGAACTCGGTCGGGCTGGCCCGCACATGCTCGAGCACCCACTTCTTCGACGTGCCTTCCTCGGCGATGAAGTCGATCACCGCCAGCCGACCGCCGGGCTTGAGCGCCGCGTAGAGGCTGGCGAGATAGGTGCGCGGGTACTCGACGTGGTGGAAGACGTCGCACATGAAGATGATGTCGACGGTGCTCTCGTCGAGGTTCGCGGAGCGCTGCTCGGCCTTGACGAAGGTGACGTTGTCCACGCCGGCCTTCTTCGCCTTGTTGCGGACGTGATCGAGGAAGTAGTCCTGCACGTCGACTCCGAACACGGTGCCGGTCTTCCCGACGGCGCCTGCGAAGGCGAGGGTGTACAGGCCACTGCCCACGCCGACGTCGGCCACCGAAGAGCCGGGCTCGATCTGAAGGGCTTCGAGCACGGCGGCTTGGCGATCGTGCACCTCCCGGCCTTTTCGCTCGAACCGCTTCTCCCAATCGGTGGCGTCCGCACCCTCGTACTTCTTGTTGATTCGGACCGCGACGGGGTTGGGCGTCTCCGGTTCGGCCGCGGGCTTGGGCTGCGTTGGTGCTCGGGCGGGCTCGGGTTCGGGCTCGGACGGAGTCTCGAGGGCCGCGACCGGTGCCGGCTGCGATGCCGGGGGCTCCGACTCCGTTGCGGGCGCCGACGTGCAGCTGGAGAGAACGAGGAGGACTGCGGCAGCTCTCATCACCGCGATCATAGAGGGGGGTTACAGATCGGGTCATGGACCCCTTCCCAATCTGGGGAGCTCGGGGGACATGTCGTCGTTGCGCGCATTCGCGCATAGTCCTAGATCTATGAAATCGAAGGTTAAAACGCAGTCCTGTACAGCTTGCGCAGGTCGGTACGAACCTTGGAGTAGGCCCGGGTGTGCGACGGGTAAAACAGGCCGCGATGCTGCTGACGATGGCCACCGCAATGGGCTGGTCGGCGCCCTCGACAGATGCCCGTGCATCGCGCGTCGTCGAGGTCGAGGCGGTCGAGACCGCGCCGATCGCCCTGCCGACCGTGGCCGTGCTCAACGCTGACGACACCCACGTCACGGGCGGTGAGTGGCGCTACATCCCATCCCGTCGTTGAGAAGCTGTCGTCCGCCGGGCTGACTTCAAGCTCACGAAGGTTCGTCCCCCGGAGGGTTGTCGCCCGAACCCACGCTCGGTACTTCGGCTCCGCGAAGGTTCCCCCCTTCTTCGCTTCCGCCGATGAAACACCTCAAGCTCCTCCTCTGCTTGCCCGCACTGCTTGCCCTCTCCGCCTGCGACGAGGCGCCGCTGGACGAAACCCGTCTCGCCGCTGCCGCTGCCAATGAAGACCGCGCAGCCGGCTCGTGTTCGCCCGACGCCTGCGGCGACTACATTCCGGCCAACAGCTGTCAGTGCGACGCCGCATGCGTCGACTACGGGGACTGCTGTGACGACGTCGATGCGGTCTGCAACGACGCCCCGGCGGACGAGTGCCAGAGCAACGAGGATTGCCCGGAGTTCTGCGGGTGGAATGACGACAACCTTCGCGTGTGCAAGCCATGGGCGCAGGTCGGCGAGAGCTGTGAGGGCTTCGTGTTGCCAGCGTTTCGCGCCACGTGTGCACCGGGTCTCGAGTGCGAGTTCTCCGAGCCCACGTTCGACGTCCCCGGCGTCTGCGTCGACCCCGACGACGGCGGTGAGGAGCCGGCGTTCTGCGGCGGCATCGCAGCGATTCAGTGCCCCCTGGGTGAGCACTGTGAGCTCGACGGCAACTACCCGGACGCTGGCGGCACGTGCAACCCGGGCTCCGCTCAGGGCGGCGTCTGTGGAGGCATCGCAGGCTTCACGTGTCTCGACGGCCTCGAGTGCGTCATCGACAGCCCCTTCCCGGATGCCGACGGTCTGTGCATGGAGCCGTGTATCCCCGCGGGCTGCAGCGGACAGGTCTGTGCCCTCGAGAGTGAAGCGCCCGGCGTGATCACGACCTGCGAGGTGCTGCCCGAGTACATCTGCTTTGGTGAGACCACGTGCGGGCACCACGGCGCGGACGGTGCCTGCGGGTGGGACCAGACCGATGCGTATCTCGAGTGCTTGTCCGGCTTTGAGGAACCGGTCGAGCCGGCCGCGGACTCTTGCGAAGGTCACTGCGACGACCAGGCCGAAGCGGGCTGCTACTGCGACGCCGTTTGCGAGTTCTGGGGCGACTGCTGCGACGACAAGGTCGCCGTCTGCGGCTGAAGGGGGCCTTCGGGTGATGGGGCTCCGTCGATGCGCAGGATTGCGCCCTCGACGGAGAACACGACACTGCGACCTCGCCGGCCTGGTCTGCGTCAACCCGGTGAGAACTTCAGGGTCTGCTTGATGACGACCATGCCGCCGCCCTCGGGACTTGGGAAGCCCCAGTGCTTGGCTTCGTCGAGCAGGCACTGGCGAAGCAGTCGGTTGCCGAGCTTGTCTTGGCGGCTCGTCACGGACTTGACCACGCCGCGCGGAGAAACCGTCAGGACCAGCTGGATTGACCCGCCCAGCGTCGGGTCGTCCGCGAGTTGGCTCGTGTAGCAGGCGAGGGTTTTCCTGCGGTGGAGCTTGAGGACCTTTGCCACGGCCTTGCGGTCGAGGGGCCCGGTGATCTGAGCTTTGAACGCGCTGACCGATGGCTTCCCGGTCGAGGGCTTCGGTTCGGGTTCGGGCTCGGGCACGGGCTCGGGCTCGGGTTCAGGCTCGGGCTCGGGTTCAGGCGAAGTGTCCGTCGGGATTGGAATCGGTTCAGGCTCAGGCTCAGGCTCAGGCGAGGTGTCCGTTGGGATTGGAATCGGCTCAGGCTCGGGCTCTGGTTCCGGCGTATTGACGCGGGAGAGGTCGTCGGCGCGAACACAAATCCGCGACCACCCGGCTTCAAACTCGAAGCAGCGCTTGTCGCTCTTGCTGGTCGGCTCGCCGGAGAAGACGTGGTGGGCTCGGACCGTGCCGGCGGCTTCCATGTCCGGCCAGAACACCTCGGCGTCGGCTTTGACCTGCCATGCACCCTCGGCGTGGGCAGGGCTCTCGGGTTTCGCCGGCCCTTCGGGGGGCGGCGCGGGGTCGGCGAGCCACGCTTTGGAGCCTGTCTCCGGCAGGCGGAGTTCGGCACACGGCGTCCCGATGCCGACCAACGTCTTCCCTTCCTCGTCCTTGCGTACGTGCACTGGGAGCCGAGGAGGCGACTGGGTCGTGAGGACGAACGCCGACACGTCGACGGGGTCGTCGTTGAATCGGAGGGCTGCTTGGTCGAGAGGTCGCGCTGCGATCGCGTCGGGCAGCGGAAAGAGCGGGCCTTCCTCGTAGGCGCGACCGATCGCATCGGCCGGGATGTCGGCTCGAATGCCGAGTTGAGGGATGCGGGCGAGTTCGCCCTCGCCGGACGCGATGCCGATGGGAATACCGGCGGAGAGCATGGCGGAGCCGCCAGCATCATCACGGACGAGTGTGCCGGACTGCAGCGTGGGGACCAGGTCGGTGCGTTGCACCCAAAGTGCAACGTCGAAGTCGTGGAGCGGCGCCCAGCTTCCGGCGCAGTGCTTCGCACCGGCCTGTGCGGTCAGGGGCCGAACACGAACCCAACCTCCTCGCGTTTCGGCCAACTCGAACGCAGCGAACCGGCGCCCTCGCTTGGACTCCGTGTCGAAGCTCAGGGTGAGCGCGGGGGCCTCGGTGGACGGGCGGCGGTGCATCGCGGCGTCGTGCTCGAGCACCACGAACCCGTGCAGGCCATCGCCGACCTCGGCCGCCGCATCCGTCGCTGCGCCGTCTTCGGCCGGGTTCGACTCGGCTTCGTCGAGCCATCCCTGCACGGTGTCGCAACCCGGCACGCAGCTGAGCGCAGCGAGGAGGACGACGATACGAACGCTCACGCCCCGAGTATCCATTGCGGGGTTAGGAACGTGCAAATGGTCGCGGCGGTTTGACCCCAGGCGGTGGTGAACGCATCGACCGCACGTCCCTCGATCGTCAGGGGCTGACGTTTTCGAGGGCGTCACGCACCCGAGCCGTCAAATCGTCCACCTCGAAGGGCTTGTGAATGAGCTGTCCCTGCGACTTGAGGACACCGCGTTCGTTCAGGGCACGGTCTGCGTGCCCAGACATGTACAGGGCGGGCACGTCTGGAAACAGCTCGCGCACGCGCCGGACGACCTCAGGGCCAAGCATGCCGGGCATCATGACGTCCGCGAGCACGAGGTCGATGTGCTGCTCGCCCTCGAGCAATGTGAGGGCAGCCTCTCCGCCTTCCGCCCCAAGCACGCGGTATCCCTCTCGGGCAAGAATCCGTCCAACAACCCGACGTACGGCCGGCTCATCCTCGACGACGAGGACCACCGGGACCGCTCCCTGCGAGGGCGGCTTTTCGTCGGGTCCCTCGGTGTCTGCGGGCGGCGAGGGCAGGGCCCGCGGGAGTCGAACCTCGAACGTGCTCCCCTCTCCGGACCGGCTTTGTGCGGTGATCGTTCCGCCGGCCTGGGCGACGATGCCGTAACACGTCGCGAGACCCAAACCCACGCCCTCGCTGGTGTCCTTCGTCGTGAAGAACGGCTCGAAGACATGCTCGAGCGCGACCGGGTCGATTCCTGGACCGGTGTCACGAACTCGCAACACGACCTCGTCCTTGTCGGCTCCAGGGGAGTTCTCGGTCTCGATCGTGATTACGCCTTCGCCGACGATCGCATCGCGAGCGTTGAGAACCAGGTTGATGATCACCTGCTCGAACTGGTGGCTATCGACGAAGACCCGCCACAGATTCGGTGCGTTGCGGACGCGCAGCACGATGGCGTTGCCCACGGCACGCTTGAGGAGCGTTCCGAGCTTGGAGGTCAGTTCTTCGAGTGCCGTGGATGACGGAGCAATGACCTGCCGGCGAGCGAAGGACAGGAGCTGAGAAGTGAGTCGCGATGCGGCGCGCGTCGCTTCAATGACGTGGCCGAGATCGGCTGCGTGAGGATCCTGGGCTGAAAGGGCGCTTTGGACTTCGGTCGCGTTGGCGAGAACGACCGTGAGCAGGTTGTTGAAGTCGTGGGCGATCCCGCCAGCAAGCCGGCCGATCGCCTGCATCTTCTCCGCCTCGCGCAGCCGATCCTCGAGCCGTTTGCGAGCGGTGATGTCGAGGAAGGTGACGACCGCTCCTTGAAGGGTCCCGTCTTCCTCTTTGATGGGTACGGCCGTGAAGATCGCCCAGGCCGTGCGGCCGTCGGCCCGCTGTACGCCGATCGTTTGGGCTGGCTGGGCTTCGCCGGTCGCGAGCGCGAGGGAGACCGGGTACTCCTCGACGGGGCAGGGGCGGCCGTCTTCGAAGATCGTCTGTGTCTCGAAGTCGGTCGTGTACCGGTTGGAGATCTCGTCGTAGGACAGGCCCAGGATTCGAAGCGCCTCGGCGTTCGCGGTTTGAATCGCACCGACAGCGCTGACGTGTACGACGCCTCCGGGCATTGCTTCGATCAGGCGACGGGTGAGTTCCTCGCTGCGCCGCAACTCGGCGGCGGTGGCAGCCGCCTGTTCGGCGCGCTCCCGAAGCATCTCGATCTCGGCGCGATCGTGCTCGATCCTCTTGTCGTCGGTCGAGTTCCCCATCCGGCTCGCCAGGGTAGCCGGTCGGGGGACCGGCTCCAAGGTGTGGGGCAGTGGTGTGACCGTCCGGTGGCGGTCGAAAGAGTTGGGGCGGCGAGGCGTCCCGGAGCGGGCCACTCGGCAGGAGTGAGGAGCGTACCCGCGAAGACACAAAGAACTCTCCGTGGACGAGTCTCGCGCGAGTCCGGTGCGCCGCGCAGCGTCCGGTCCGTCGCCACCGGGCTGCTACGCTGTCCTCGTTGACCGACCCGGCACTGCTGATCGATCGCAAGGCCCCGCGAGAGCGGTTGCAGCTCGACGACACGTCTTGGGTCGATGTGGTGCGTCGGTTCGCACCCGATACGGATGCGCTCTTTCACCACTTGCACGACACGATGGCTTGGACCCAGGGCAGCAGCATTCGTGAAGGCCGCAAGGTTCCCGACCCCCGAATGGGGGCTGGTCTCTCCAACGACCAGCTGTCCGCCGTGCCCATCCTGCATCGCGCGCGGTTGGTGCTCGAGGCCCGCTATCGCATCCGGCTGCGGGGGGCCGCGATGGTGCTGTATCGCGACGGTCGCGACAGCGTCGGGTTCCACCGCGACGACGAGATGCTCTACCTCGACAAGACGGTCATCGCCGGATTGAGCCTGGGCGCCGAGCGTCCGGTGTCCTTCATGTCGAAAGCGCACGATGAGCGGCACGACGTGCCGCTGGGCGCGGGCGACCTCTACGTGATGGGTGGGCGATGCCAAGCCGACTGGCTGCACGCGGTCCACAAGGTGGAGAGCGCGGGGCCGCGGATCTCGGTGGTGTGGCGGTGGACCTCACGGCTGGGCCCGCCTTCGTCCAGCCCCACGCGGGTGGTCCCAGACGCACCTCGCAAGCGACGCTGGCGCTGAACCTCAGGCGGTCGGTTGCGCGGGTGTGCCCTCGAGGACCTCGACGACCAGGGTGCCAGCCGCGGCTTGGGCGACCCCGAACAACAACGGGCCTACCAGTGGGATGCTCATCGCCAGCGAGAATGGAAGGGCGAAGCCCACCAGTGCCCCGCGGTGCTGTTTGACGAACTCGTGCTGGGCGTCGAAGCGAACCTCGAGTTTCTCGAAGTAGGGATCGAGCAGCTCCCAGCCCAGCGCGCGCGAGGTGAAGTAGCCCTGCAGCACGGGGCCGAGCACGACGCCCGCCACCGGGATCAGCGAGACGGCGAACGCAAAGAGCGTGAGGCCGATGAACAGCGCCATGCGGATGAGGTTTTGCGGGACGGAGACCCGCAGAGGCAATCCCTCGAGTGCGGCGAGCTGGTCCGCGCGTTGCGGGTTGACGGCTCGGACACCGGCCAGGAAGACCCGCTCGCCGAGGACGGGGAACAAGGTGTTGGCGGTGAACAGCGCGAGGATTGGGCAGACGAGCGCGACGATGATCATGCCGGCGATGCGTGCGATCCACATCCCGACGAGAAGCCACCACGACTCCGTCCCGTCGATCGGCGTGAAGTGCAAGACCGCCCAGAACCCGCCTGCACTCAGGATGCCTGCGAGCACGAACAACACTGCGACGAGCTGGAAGTAGGTCTTGCCGACCTCGGGCGTCTCGAAGGCGCGACGGACACCGCGGCCCGCGGCGCGAAGTCCTGCTCCGAGACCGGGCTTGTCTGCTTCGGGCGCCATCGTCGTCGAAGCTTGGCGCTGAGATCGCCCGGGCGCAAGCGCCTCAGGCCGCGGGAAGAAATGCCAACAGCCGCTTGTTGACCTCGGCCGCCGCGTCGACCTGCACCCAGTGGCTGTACCCCTCGAGCTTCTCCACCCGCACGTCCCAAACCCAACGCGTGGGCGGGGTGGCGTACTCGAGGCCCAAGTAGCGATCCGCGGTTCCCCACAGCACCTGGGTGGGGTGATCGATGGGTCGCAGTGCGTGCTGAAGTTCGCTGCCGCGGCGCATGTACGCGCGGTAGTAGTTGAGGGCGGCCGTGGTCGACGCCGGGTCGAGCGCATCGGCGTACTGCTGCAGATCCTCGTCGGTGAACGCCCCGGGGGTGGTCGGGTCGGCGCGCAGCATGGCGCGGATGTACGCGTGGTCGTTGCGGCGAATCCGTCGCTCCGGGATCCGGGGCAGCTGGAAGAAGAGCATGTACGCGCTGCGTCGCAGCTGCGCGGGGTCGGACATCATCCGGGATTGGAGCCCGGGATGCGGACAGTTGAGGATGGACAGCGTTCGGACTTGCTCCGGATGGCGCATCGAATGCCACCACGCAACCATCCCGCCCCAATCGTGCCCGACCACGGAGGCTTGTTCGGCACCCAGCGCCCGAATCAGCCCGGCGACATCGTCGGCCAGCGCCTCGATCTGGTAGGCGTCGATGCCCTTGGGTTTGTCGGTGCGTCCGAAGCCTCGAAGGTCTGGGGCGACGACTCGATATCCCGCATCTGCCAGCGCGACCAGCTGATGCCGCCACGAGTACCAGAACTCCGGGAAGCCATGCAGGAGCACGACCAGCGGCGCGCCCTGTGGGGAGTCGGCCGCCTCGGCGTAGTGCATGCGAATGCCATCGAGCTGCGCGAAGCGGTGGTGGACATGGTCCCGGTCGCTGAAGTCGGTCATCAGTCTTGCTCTCGGAGCGCGGCTTCGTAGTCGGCTGGGGTGTTGCAGTCTCGAAGGACGTCCGGGTCGGGAAGCGTCGACACGGGGACCTCGTTGCACCGAAGCCGCTCGAACGTGAGTCGAAGTGCGCGCTCGTCCTCTCGCAACAGCTGCGAGATGGCGCTCCTGGCTGCCCCAACGCGGAGGACGCCGGCAAGCGGATGCATGTGGTGTCGCCGCTGCGAGTCCGGCGGCTCCACGGGGACTGCCGCATCGGCGTCGCCGAGGCGCTCGAACATCCAGTCCACGTGCCGGGCCGTGAGGTGCGGCTTGTCGGTGGCGGCCAGGTACACCGCATCGTTTGCGTCCAGCGCAAAAAGTCCGGCGTGCACCCCGACCAGCGGACCCTGATCGTCGAGCTCGGGCGGGTCGTCGACCCGGACGACTTCGGCGGGCAGCGTAGGCAGGATTTGGCCGGGGTGTGCGACGACAACCACGACCTCACAACACACCCGCAGCGGCTCTAGAACCGCCTCGAGCATCGTCTTGCCCTGCCAGGGCAACGTCGCCTTGGGCCGACCCATGCGAACGGATCGACCTCCTGCGAGCACCAAGGCTGTGCGACGTGGCGGCACGATTGCCACGAGGATGGACCGGTCGGCCGAAGCCGGCAACCGCTGTCGCGCAGGTGGGTGCGGCATCGTTCTCGCCAGCACGGCGGGCTGCTACGCTCTGCCCCGATGAAGCTGCGCATCCTCGGAGATTCACTGCGCCTTCGGCTCTCGCAGAGCGAGGTCAAGCAATTCGGCGAGACCGCCCGGGTGGAGCAGTCGATCCGGTTTGGGCCGGGGTCGGCGATGACCTACGCGATCGAACACGACGCTTCGGTGCAGGAAGTGCGGGCGAGCTTCGAGGGCTCGGCGGTCACCGTGCGGATGCCGAGTTCGGTTGCTCAGGCCTGGGTCGGAACGGACGAGGTCACGATTCGCGGAGAGCAGCCGCTGGATGGAGACGCGCCGCTGTCGTTGTTGATCGAAAAGGACTTCAAGTGTGCGATCCCTCGGCCGGGCGAAGAGGACTACGACGGCTTCGAGCATCCAACCGGTGGATGCTGAGGCCGCACGCGCGTCACTGACAACAGAGCGTCACGGGGTCGACTTCGGTCGGCTCCTGGTCAATCTCCAACGGCACCGGCGTGTTTCGGCTACCCACGTCCTCGCACTGGGCGGCCGCGACCTGAAGATAGATGTTCTCCGTCAGCAGGCCCGGATCGATCATCGTGCACTCGGGAGCCTGGGCCACTGGGAATTCGAACGGGGCGCCCGAGCAGGCGGGGTCGACGAAGACCAGCAGGGTGTCGCACGAGGACCAGCAGGGTGTCGCACGAGGATGGCGCGCCGCACTGGCAGCCACAGTCGTAGCCCCCGCTCGCGTCTCGGTACAACACCGTGCGCTGGTCCTCGGGGCTGGGGCAGTCGTGAATGCCGTCCCGCCAGTTGCACACGGCACCGTCGGGAGACTCCTCAATGCACGGCGTTCCGTCTTCGCACGTACCCAGCGCGGTCGGCTCGCAGGCGGCAAAGACCTGGTCCAGGGCCGCGTCCAGTGGCGGTGGGGGCGAACAGGAGCCGCCCTCGTTCGCGTGGGACGCGACCGACTCGATGTTGAGCGGCGGCAGCTCCGTACATTCGCCCGATGAGGTCGTGATCGGAAGCTCGAGTCCACCGCACCCGCTGTTGCCGTACACAGAAAACTCGCACTGCGCCTCCGCCTCACCCTCGCAGGCACACTCGCACGCGCTCTGAGGCACCAAACCGGTACCGGCTGTCCATTGGGGCGGTGCACCTCCGCATGGTTCGTCGCCACCGGGCTCGAGGACGATGGGCCCGCTCCAGCCGGGTAGGGGGCTCTCGCTGCAGACACCCGAGGGCGTACACGAGAATCCCCCGGTTGTTTCGGCCGTTCCGGACGAGGCCGACGCGTCCATCGTCGTGGCCGGAACTTCGCCGCTGCTCCCGCCGTCCGTCGAACTCACGGCGCCGGTGCTCCCGGGATTCTCTTGCACGCAGACGCCAGCCAGGCCGCCCCCTGCGAGGTCGCCGTATCGCCGACCCGAGGCGCACGTGTCGTCCAGAAAGCTGCAGTAGCCGTTGACCTCACACGTCCCGGTGATGCCCGCGCTCTCGCACTGGCCATCCTCGCCACACCCGAAGCTATCGGTGGAGCGGCAACCGACCAGGAGCGTGAGAACCGCAAGCCAACCGATCCGCATTCGAACCGCAGGCTATCACGGGCCCGGATTCACTCTTGGATGCGGTGAGGCGCCGAATACACGCACATTCGCGCGTCCCTCAGGAAGGCGACCAGCGTCATCCCCGATTCGCCGGCGAGGCCAACGGCGAGGGAGCTTGGAGCAGAGACCGCGGCCACCAGTTCGACTCCGCACGCCAGTGCCTTCTGCACGATCTCAAACGACACCCGCCCGGACACCATCAGTGCCGTTCCTACGCGCTGCTCCGCCGAGGCCACACCAAGGACCTTGTCCACGGCGTTGTGTCGGCCGATGTCTTCCCGAATCGCGATCGTCTCCAGCGAAGCATCGAACAGCGCCGCGGCATGCACCCCGCCAGTGGCGGCGAAACCAGCCTGCTGCGCCTCGAGGCGACCGGGGAGCCCGTAGAGGTCGGCCGGGGTGAGCCGGATCGTGTCCGCGACCTTCCCGGTGTGGTGCATGGCTTGCTCGATCGACGCCTTGCCACAGATCCCGCAGCTGCTGCTTGCAAAGAGGTTGCGCCTCAGCGAGGCGAGGTCCACCGCATGGCCCAGAACCACTTGCATGACGTTGTCCTCCGCGTCGGGGTGGTCGACCTCGGCGCAGTGACGCACGCTGACAATCGATGCGCTAGATCGGGCGATTCGCTCCGAGAGCAGGAATCCCCGGACCAGGTCTTCGTCGTGCCCTGGCGTTCGCATCACGACCGCGATCGGAACACCGCCGATCCGAATCTCCAGCGGGGCTTCGGCGGCGACGTGGTCGTCTGCAGACCGGGACGAGGCGCCGTTCCATTCGACGCGCCGAAGGGCGAGCGTGCTCTCGTCGTCGGGAACGCTCATACGTCGTTGCCGAACGAGTCGATGCAGGCCTCGACGACGTGCCGGGCCGCTTCTCGTCGCGGCATGCCCTTCAAGGAGGGGAGCTCGGCCCGCAGCGCGTGGGCACTGCATGCGGCGATCTCGAGGCTTTGCTGCATGCACTTGCTGCGGCGCTGGCCGAGCTTCTTTCGGTGCCCGTCCCACCACTGCAGGACGTCTTTCTCGGAGCCGGCGAGCATGAAGGCGTCGAACGACTCGACCAGCTCCTCGCAGGCGGTTTCGAGCTTCGCCGGGAGCTCGGCCGGAAGCTTGGCGGCCGCTGTGATCTCTGCGATCCGCGTCTGCTCGAGTCGCTTCGCCGCGTCCTTGTCCGCTTGCACCTTGGCGTGTTTTCGGTCAGCGACGGCGGCCGCGGCCACCTGCATCTCGCTCTTCGTCTCCATCGCCTTGGCAATGGTCGGGTCGGCCCCAGCGCTATCGCAGGCGGTCAGTGACAAGGCCGCGACGAGAACACCCACAGCACCTCGGATCACCTGGCCGGTCATGCTCTGAGCCTACAACGTTCATGTAGGACCTGCGCGCGGGTGGCCCGCCGTTCACCTACCTGTGCGATCTGTAGGCAGACCCACTGCGTTTTCGACCGAACCCCTTTGTGGGGGCTGGAACACAAAAAAAATGAAAAAAAAATGGCGGGGGGTTTTGAGGAGACAGGGACCCCGGCGGGTCTTGGGGCCTGGAGTCCACGCCCCCGAATTCGCCGTACCCTACTGGGGGCTGCAGACCCAAACTGATTGGGGCTCGTGATGCCCGAATCTCCCGCAACCGGGCGTACCAGCCCGGGATCCGGCACTTCGGCCTGAATGGACGATGCCGCACGGGCTGGGCGGGATCATGTGGAGTCGGGGCCCCAGGGGGCCCTCCACGGAGTTGGGGCCTGCACCCCCTAAACAGCGTCTAAACCGCCTTTTCGATCCCGAATTCGGCGTTTGCCGACTTCTGCCTACCTTGAAGAAATCGACACGAACCGATTAGGTTGATTCCACGTCGAGCACCGGGAGGCACGGCGTCAACTCGCGAATCACTGATTCGCCACGGCAGGGGGAAGCACGATGAACCGCGCACGTTTCAAACGACATCTAGGATTGGGGCTGACAGCACTGCTCGGCCTCACGGTCACGGCCTGTTACGACGGAAGCGACGACGACTCCGGGGACTGCGTCTCCGACGAGGAGTTCTTCCGGGAGACGGTCTACGCGCCGATTCTCGCGGACAACTGCTCGAGCTGTCACAACAGCTCCGGAGCGGCGAAAGACACCTCTTTCGTGTTGCGCACGCCCGAGTCGGGTCCGGACTACCTCGAGTCCAACCTCGAAGCGTTCTCCCAGATGTCGAAGCTGCAGTTCGAGGGCCAGAGCTGGCTCCTCCTCAAGCCGACCCTGGGCATCGAGCACGAGGGTGGCGAGCGCTTCAAAGAAGGTTCTGACGAGTACAACGCGTTCGTCGAGATGATGAACCGGCTCGACAGCCCCTCCGCTTGCGAAGAGGGAGACCTCACCGAGGAGTTCTTCGATGGTGTCGAGCTTCTCGATGAGCGCGCCACCCTGCGCAAGGCCACCTTGGCCCTCGCCGGTCGTCTTCCCACCATCGAGGAAGACATGCGGGTCCAAGAGGGCAGCTGGGAAGCGCTCGATGCGATCCTCGACGAGGTCATGACGGACCCGGTCTTCTACGACCGTCTCCGCGAGATCTACAACGACAAGTTCCTGACCGACCGCTACTACGGCGGCACGCAGGCCCTCGACCTTCTCGACTACGAGGAAGACGACAACGGCAACCCCGGCGGCGACTTCCCCAACACGTACTGGTTCGACGGTCTCCCCGACGGCGAACGAGAGCAGATGGCGGAGTACTCGAACAACGGCGTCGCTCGCCAACCCCTCGAGTTGCTCATCCACATCGTCAAGAACAATCTCCCGTACACCGAGCTGCTCACCGCCGACTACACGATGGTGAACCCGTTCTCGGCCCAGTCGTTGGGTGTCGATGCCGACTTCGCCAACCCCGACGACTACAACGAGTACGTCCCGGCCCGCATCCCCGGCCTGCCGCACGCCGGCGCGCTGACCTCGGCCGTGTTCCTCAACCGGTTCCCGACCACCGACACCAACCGCAACCGTCACCGGTCCCGGATGCTCTATGAGTTCTTCCTGGCCACCGACGTGCAGGCGCTCGGCAACCGCCCCGTGGACGCCACGGCCATCAACGGTCACAACGCCACGCTCAACAACCCCGAGTGCACGATCTGTCACGAGGTCATCGACCCCGTCGCCGGTGCGTTCAAGAACTGGGACGACCAAGGGCGCTACCGTCCGCCAGAGCAAGGCTGGTTCCCGGACATGCTGCCTCCCGGATTCGGTGAGTCGCAGATGCCCGACGACAACGACCAGGCCGCGCTCCAGTGGGGCGTCCGCGAAATCGTTCAAGACCCGCGGTTCGCACTCTCCGCCGTCTACATCATGTTCGAAGGCCTCAGCGGTCAGAAGCCGCTCACCGAGCCCGACAACCCCGACGACGAGAACTACCTCGGCGGCATCGAAGCTGCCAAGACCCAGCGCGCGGTCTTCAACGACATCGCGCAGCAGTTCACCGACGCGAACTACGAGCTCAAGTTGGTGGTCAAAGAGATCATCAAGTCGCCCTACTACCGCGCCTACAACTACGAGGCGATCGGTCTCGACGAGGACGCCGCACAAGCACGGCGCTTTGAGCTCGAGAACGTCGGCATGGGCCGTCTGCTCACTCCCGAGCAGCTTCACCGCAAGATCAAGGCGGTCGCTGGCTTCGAGTGGCGCTCCAACCCCACCGACGGCACCAACTACCTGCTGTCCGAGGACCAGTACATGACGCTGTACGGCGGCATCAACTCCAACGACATCGTCGGCCGGGTCACCGAGCCCAACGGCATCATGGCGAACGTCGCCAAGCGCATGGCCAACCAGATGGCCTGCGACGCCACGCCCTGGGACTTCAGCAAGCCAGCCGCCGAGCGGATTCTCTTCCCGCTCGTCGAGCCCACCATGCAGCCCGAGGACCTCAACGGGTTCGAAATCCCCTCGGCATCCTCGGCCATCCGCAACAACATCCAGTACCTGGTCTCACGCCTCTGGGGCGAGTACCTCGACGCGGGTGACCCCGAGATCGAGCGCATCTACCAGCTGTTCCTGGACGTCTGGAGAGATGGTCAGCTCGGCCTGCAGCGCGCCGAGGACGACCCGGAGCGCTACGGCACCGGCCTTGGAAACTGCGGACTGGGCACCAACCCTGTCACCGGCGAAGAACTCTCTGAAGAGCAACGCCTCGACGACGACTCTGGCTACACAATCCGCGCTTGGATGGCCGTCACCAACTACATGTTGTCGGACTTCCGGTTCCTCCACGAATAAGCCCACACACAAGGAAACAAAGGAGCATCAAAATGGATCGCAGAGATTTTCTCAAGCTCACCTCGTGTGCAGGCATGTCCCTCATGGCCCCGGCAGCCTTCGCCGGCCGGGACCTCAGCGCCGGGCGCGTCGGCATGCACGCCGAAGCCCACACCGGACAGTTCTTCATGCTGTTCAACGCCGGCGGCGGCTGGGACCCCACCTCGTTTTGTGACCCCAAGGGGTCCAATGGTCCGAATGACCCGGACCCGATGAACCACTACGAGAAGTCCATGATCGGGCAAGCGGGCAACCTCCGCTTCCCCATGGAGTTCCCCGACCCCAACAACCCCGACGTGGGCGTGGGCACCGGTGTCATCCCGGCGTTCTTCGAGGAGCACTACCAGGACCTTCTTGTCATCAACGGGATCGACATGGAGACCAACGGCCACGACCAAGGCTCGCGGAACCTGTGGAGCGGCCGTCTGTCCGAAGGGCACCCGACGATGGGGGCGTACCTTGCGGGTACGTACAACTCGGCGCTGCCGATGTCGTTCCTGGCCTTTGGCGGCTTCTCGTACACCGCGGGCGTGGCTCCGCAGTCGCGGGCGTCCAACATCGATGCCCTTGAGACGCTCGCATACCCGACGCGGGCCAGTGCTGGAGACGAGAACTCGACGTATCTCAGCTCGAGAGCCCTCGAGTTGGTCGAGGAGGCGCAGTGGCATCGCGACCAGGCGCTGATGGCTGGCCAAGGCCTGCCGAAGATCAATCACTCGATGAGCACCCTTTTTGAGTCGCGTTCGGGCTCGAGCGAACTCAAGCGTCTCACCGAGTACCTTCCGCCTCGCGAGGAGCGTTCCGGAGGCCTGCGCGGCCAGGTTGAGGTTGCCATCGCTGCTTACCGCGCGGGTATTTCCGTTGCGGCGAACATCAGCGCGGGTGGCTTCGACACCCACGGTGATCACGACGCTCGCCAAATCCCCTCGCTCGAGAACCTTCTCGACGCGATGAGCTACGCGCGGCAGCTGTCGCAGGAGTTCGGCATCGGCGACAAGGTCACTCTGATGGCCGGCTCCGACTTCGGACGGACGCCCGGCTACAACGACGGCAACGGCAAGGACCACTGGTCCATAAGCTCGATGATCATGATGGGCGGCGACATCCAGGGCAACCGGGTGATCGGCAAGACGACCGAAGGCCACCGCGCCTACGGCATCAACACCGACCTCTCGGTCGACGAGCGCGAGGATGCGCCCCTGAAGATCAAGCCCTCGCACATCCACTCGGCGATTCGCAACCGCTACGCCCTGGGTGCGGATAACGAGCTGGCGCAGATGTTCCCGCTCGACAACACCGAAGAGCTTCCCATCTTCGGCTAGCAGTCACGCTGTAGCCAGAACAACCGGGGGGAAGCTCCGGCTACGGTTCGGCCGGTTTCGCGATGAGCGAGGCCGGCCGCTTTTTTTGTGCGGTATAGTTCCGGCCCTCGCGAGGCGTGTACGTTCTCTTCTCGCTCCTGGTCGTCGTGTTTGGCGTTCTCTTCCTCCTGGTCGCTGCGTTTTCGGCGTACGGCATCTACGCGATGCTCCGCGCCAATCAGCGGAACCAAGCGTACCTGCGTGACGCCAAGGTCGAAGAGCCGCTCGCACTCGAGCACCTCAGCGGGCCACTACGGCGGCTGGCTGAGGACGCGCGGATGCTCCGGGTGAGTCTCGAGGGACCCATTCGCGACGTGAAGGCGATGCGGACCGGCGAGTTCTCGCAGACGGCCGGCGCGGACCTCGAGTCATTCGACACGATGCTGATGAACCTGACCCGGGAGGTCGCGGAGTGGCTGGAAGAGGCGGCCCGGTTGCCCGAGGCCGACCGCGCTCGCCTCGAAGACCTTGGCGACGCCCCGGTCCGGGTCCGCGAGATGCTGGACCGCGAAGGTGGTTCGTTCGAGCGTCGGCACCTCAAGCGGGCTGGACAGCCGCCCCTGGACGACAGACTCGCCGCCCTCGGCGCGGAACTGAACAGGTTGGAGCTGGCCCTCCAGGCCAACCGCAGCGTCTACCGTTAGCGGGCAAACACCCTTTGCAGAGTGCACCAGTAGGGCATCGTACCGTTGCGTCCTACGACGTCGGTCTTTGTCCCAGAAACTCCCATCTGCGGGAAATCCAGTGTAGGTTCCGGGAATCGCGAGGTTGGCATGAACCTCGCTTTCCCATTGGGTTGAAGCAACGCGCTTCGATCCCCGTCCGAAAGAAGACCCGGCATGCTGACGCCCATCTCACTGACTCTCGCGCTCCTCCTGTGCAGCCTCGTCGTCGCCGCGGCCTACATGGCTGCCGACGAGCGCGCATAGAGTCTCGCTAGGTCCAAAGTCGCGCCCCCGATTCGGCGCGGCCGCTTCGCGCGGAACAACAGATCAGCAAGGCCGCCAACCCTCCGATGGGTGGCGGCCTTTCGCAATTCGCTCGGATGACCCGGTGTCTACTTCACCACGCCCAGCTCTTTGCCGATCTTCGTGAAGCCGGCGATGGCCTTGTCGATGTGCTCGTCGGTGTGGCCCGCGGAGAGCTGGACACGAATCCGCGCCTGTCCCTTGGGAACGACGGGGTAGCTGAACCCCACCACGTAGATGCCCTCGTCCAGCAGCTTCGCCGCGAAGTCGATCGCGAGTCTCGCCTCGCCCAGCATGATCGGAACGATCGGGTGCACGCCGGGGGTGATGTCGAAGCCGGCGGCGGTCATGCCTTCGCGGAATCGGGTCGTGTTGACCTCGAGCCGGTCGCGCAGCTCCGTGGTCCCCGAGAGCATCTCGAGCACCGCGAGCGAGCCCGCAACGATGGTCGGCGCGAGGGTGTTGCTGAACAGATAGGGGCGGCTGCGGTTGCGCAGCAGCTCCACCACTTCTTTGGGTGCGGCGGTGAAGCCTCCCGATGCGCCGCCGAGCGCCTTGCCGAGCGTGGAGGTGATGATGTCGACCCGGCCCATCACGCCGCAGTGCTCAGTGGTGCCGCGCCCGGTCTTGCCGACGAAGCCGGTCGAGTGGCAGTCGTCGACCATCACCATGGCGCCGTACTTCTCTGCGAGGTCGCAGATCTCACCGAGCTTGGCGATGTCGCCGTCCATGCTGAACACGCCGTCGGTTGCGATCATCTTGAGCCGGCAACCCTCGGCAGCCTTGAGCTGCTCTTCGAGGTCGCTCATGTCGGCGTGCTTGAATCGCATGCGCTTGGCTTTGCACAGGCGGATGCCGTCGATGATCGAGGCGTGGTTGAGCGCGTCGGAGATGATGGCGTCCTCGGGCCCGAGCAGCGGCTCGAACAGGCCTCCGTTGGCGTCGAACGCAGCGGCGTAGAGGATCGAGTCTTCGGTCCCGACGAACTCGGAGATCTTCTGCTCGAGCTCTCGGTGTTTGTCTTGGGTGCCGCAGATGAAGCGCACGCTGCTCAGGCCGTAGCCACGGTGATCGAGCGAGGCGCGGGCGGCCTCGAGGACGCGGGGGTCGCTGGAGAGGCCGAGGTAGTTGTTGGCGCAAAAGTTGAGCACCGTCTTGCCGCCGACGGAGATCTCGGCGCCCTGGACCGACTCGATGACGCGCTCCTCCTTGGCGAGTCCGGCCTCGCGGATCTCTTGGAGGGCGGCGGCGTAGTGGGCTTTGGCCTGCTCGTACATCGCCGGCGATGGTAGCAACGCCGGCCGAGGTACCCTCGTGAGGATGCTACGGCGCTGTGGTTTCCTCATGGTTGTTGCCCTGACCGGCTGTGGACCGCACAGCAAGCCGATCTCGGCTCCACAGACGCCACCGACATTGCAGCCCACCCCGAAGATCGTGGAGACCCCGGCTCAGGCTGCGACCCCGCCGGAGCCGAGTCCAGACGCCCAAGCGCCGCAGCAGCCCGCGGACCCGAACGACTGCAACCCGTTCATCGCGCCGCTCTCTCGGACCGGCGGCAGCCTCACGGTCCACGCGCCTCCGCGCAAGAGCGAGCGTTCGTTTGGGAGCCGGATGCGGAGCCACGTGGATGGGAGTCTCAGCGCGGGCTCGCCTCGGGTTTGGGTTGGCCCGCAGGTTCCCGGCTTCGTTCCCCTGCTCGAGGGGACGGCCGAGCTGTTCCTGCTGCGCCACGAATCGGACGGCTCGTTCGTGGCGTTCTATCGCGATCCTTACGGGGCCAGCTCGTGTGACCTCAGCGGCAACGACAACTGCAAGTATGTGGCGACGCTGTTCGCCCACTGCGGTGAGGTGATGTGGTCGATCGGGCTGGGCGGCTTGCTATCGCGCCCGGACCAGCTCGAGATTCAGGACATCCAGCTCGAGGGCGACACGCTCTACTTCAACGAGGCGTGTCAGAGCTACTCCAAGGATGCCAAGGGCAAGTGCTCCGCGTTGGTCGCGGTCGACCCGGTGGCCAACAAGGTCCTGTGGCGGTCGAAGCCGCTGGTGTCCAACGGGGTGTTCTTCATCTCGGGGGACTACATCGTTGCCGGCTACGGATTCACGGCGGAGCGAGACACCCTGAGCATCGTGCGACGCTCGGACGGGCGGGTGATGGGACGGCAGCGGCTTCCCAAAGCGCCGCAGGACATTCGGTTGCTGGAGCCTGGCGTCGTGGAGGTCGAGGTCTATCCCGGCGACACGACCTACTTGTTCCGGATGGTGGGCTGGGAGACGAAGTCCCCGAAACTCGTGAAGCCGGAATAGTGGCGGTCTCCCAACCCACCGGGGTCTTTTACGGTTCAGAGTGTCGTAGAGCCGCGACCGCACTGTCGCTCGCCAGCACGCCACTGGGGAACTCCCCGAGAGCGTCCACCGCCGCACAGTCCACACTGACCGGGTCATCTTCCGGATCGATGACGTACGCATGGAACGTCACCGCCAAGTCATCGGCAGGGGGGGTCCCGGTTGCCTGAACGAAGGCGAGTCCGGTCGGGGTGAGCGTCGGCGCGAAGCCGACCTGGTCCTCACCCGTCGCGGATGCGACCCCGAAGGCGGCTGTATCGATGAACTCCGTGCACTCGGACGTGGTGCCATCGCCATCGGCATCGCAGCAGGAGAGGAACCGGACCTCAGTTCCCAATGACACCCGTCCTTGACCCTGCGGACGCCGAAAGAACGCGTCGGCGTCCAACTGGGTGAGGCCGGTCTGAAACACGGAGGGGCTAAGGGTGAGGGTGAGGTCGGTCGGCGGGGAATAGAGCAGCTCGAAAGCCTCGTCCACTGTGCTTGAGTTCGCCACTGTTGCAGTGACGAGGGCCGTCCCGGACTCGCGTGAAGCCCGAAGCGAAAGCACGCGCGACTCACCATCGGCGAGGGTGAACACTCGCCGGCGCATGCTCGCATCGTCGGCGCCGGCGGGGTTGAGGATCCCGGTCGAACTCACGACCGTCACCTCTCGATCGGTTCGGGCATTTGACTCAAGCGATACCTCGATCGGAATGAGCTGTTCGGCATCGGCGAAATAGTCGACTTCGGCGGGGAGGTCGACCGTCAAGCTGTCGGTGGGCGCTGCGACGGTGAAGCTGGCCTGGGTCCTCTCGCCGGAGGCGAGTGTCGCGGTGAGGGTGCCCTCACCGGGGGTTGCCGATGCGTACAAGAGGATGCTGGACTCGGACGAGGGGCTGATGAGGACGGTGCGCTTGAAGCGGTCGACGCCCGGGGCAGCGGAAGGGTTGAGGGGGGCGAGGGTGGATTCCAGCTCAAGCTGTTGTGGTTCTTCAGTGTCAGATGTAAGGGTGAGATCGACGACGTGCGCGCTTTGACCGTCGGCGACGATCGGTCCGGTTAGGCCTATCGCGAGGACCTCTTCGGGTCGCTGGAGCTGGAAGGAGAAGGTTGTTTCCGTGCCGCCTTGAACTCGTGCGATCATTTCGGCTGGGCCCGGAGTGCGACCAGCGAAGAAGGTCACCTCGGTACCAGAGTCGTCGTTTGGCAGCACCTGGATCGTGCGCTTCGAGCTGGCTGGCGGGGCGAGGTGCGGCGAGAGCTCCCCCCGTGTGACCTCAAGCTCGACGGAGACCGGTTCCGCACTTAGCGAGCTCACGTCCGCAACAGCCGCGAGCTCCGTCGACAGCGTGTCCACGGTGACGACGAACACGTACTCATTGTAGCCGTCCGCAACGAGCTCCGTGTCCGGGCCGTCGATAGTTGGCTCCTGCTGGATATCGACGACGCGAAACTCGGCCGCGGCACTGGCTCCATCTCCGCTGTCGACGGTGACGATTCCGTTGCCAGGTGTGCTGCCGACGAAGAGGCTGAATGTGACGTCGCGGTCTCCCAGCGTGTAGCGGGTGGCCGAGGCCTGGCCGGCGGCATCGTTGGCGGCGGGGCTGAGTTGCCCGAGGCTTGTGGTGAGGGTCAGTGTTTCGCCCGTTGTTGTGTCGCACGGGACATCGACGACGAGCGTTCGCACGACCTGCCCGGTGCCGAGGAACACTGGGACGGGACCCGTCGGGGGCGTGGGGTCGCCGCACGCAATCTGCGAAACATCACCGTCGGCAAGGAAGCGGAGGCTGATCGGGAACTGCGCGGGTTCTTCCAGGCAGGCCGTCGCCGTGATTGTCCACAAGACGCTGCAGAGCACCGCGGGAAGGTTCCTGAGCTTCATGGCACGCGCTCCGGCTCGGACCACGTGAGGGGAGGCCCTTCCTCGCTCACGACAATGAACTTTCCGGCCGCCGTGGCTGAGGCCGTGCCCACGCCCTTGACGTTCTCCGACGCTGGCGAGGACCAGTCTCCGACGTGATGGTCGTCTAGGTTGGCGTGGGCTTCGGCCTGCTCCTCCGTGGGATAGGCGAAGATCTTCCCCTTAGCGACCTGTGCCACGTTGTCTTTCTGGACCGCAATCACGATCGGCGAGACGGTCGGATCGATGCTGACGATTGTTGGCATGAATGGCTCGTTCGTTCACAGGGTGTTCGTCCGGGCGTCGTTGAACCATCCTCGAACGGTCCCGATAACATCGACGTCCAGTGAGATCGAAAAGTACGGCGCCGCGCGGACTGACGCCTTTGTAGACAGGGGGTTGGGAGAGATCTGTTTGTATATGAACGCGCCGGAGCCAACGCGGACGTGGTCGACGATCCTGAACCCTGCGCCAAATAGGAGGACTTGGTTCCCGAGCACGCCGACCACGCCGAGGTCTCGATTGAGACTTGGTCGGTAGAGGCTCATCCCGGCGACGAGGCCGAATCGGCGCAAAGTGTTGCGTCCACGTGTCTCCTGTCCGCGGCCGACGCTTCCAGACAACGGCTCATCCTTGTCGATCGCGGTGAAGTAGAGGTTGACTCCGAAGTACGGGACGACCTCGAATCGATCTCGCTGTCCTGGGCCGGTACCACGCACGGGGAGGATCGCTCCGGCTAGTCCCACGTCGGCGCTTGCGTACAAAGGGAACCGCTCTTCGTATGTAGCTTCCCACACGAAACGGTCGATTGCCTGGGTACGCTTGACGCTCTTGAACTTGGTCAGGAAAGCATCGAAGCCCGCGGGCAGCTTCCCGTCGGCGCCGGGTCGAATGAGGTCCTCCAGTGCCTTCTCGGCTCTAGAGATCTCTTGTGCAGACAACTGCAGCACGCTTGCCGCAGAGAGGAATGCCTCGATGTCAGTTGTTGCGGGGCCGGACGTGCTCCACCGAGGCCATGTTCGCAGGGTCGCGATCGGCCGATAGCTGCCCGTTGCCTTCTTCACCGCGGCGAGCGCCGCCTTCGCGGTGGATCCCGGCCAAGCTTCGCTGCCCGTGAGCACGGGAGCGGATGCTAGCAATTCGTTGCGCATACTCGGCGTGATCGAGATCGCCTTGGGCTCTTCTGTGCGGAGCTTTCCCTGGTATTCGAGAAACGCTCGCAACTCGCCCCGCTTCTGCGGTGACAGCCGGCTCCAGTTGGCTTGCTCGCGATAGAATGCCTTCCGGTCACTCCACAACGTGGCCCGGATTTCTGCCCGCGTTGCAATGTCCCTCGCGTGTGCTCGGTACGTGGCGCGTAGGGCCGGCGGTGCCGCCCTCTGTAAGTCGGCGCTCGTCAGGCTCGGGAGGGGGTCGTAAGCATACGTACCGGCTGGGAGCGTGCCGAGCTCGGTCCGGGCGCCTCCGTAGCTTTTGTAGGAGGGAGAGACCCCGACGAGACGGGCGATCGTATCCATAAGAGCCTCCGAGAACGCGACCTGGTCTTGAAGTGCCTGCTCGAACGCGAGGTGAGGGACGACGGGTTTCCCGCCATCGTAGCTGACCTCGAAGTTGAGAGCCGCTGGCTTGGCCTCCTTGAACGCAGCGACGACCTCGCATTGGGTCAGTGGCGGTGCCTCTGCTTCTTCCACGGCACACGCCGTCGTGGGTGGGTCTGCGTGGCGGGTTGACTGCGCCGCAGCCCGAATCGCCCCCACCACGGCCTGGGAAAAGCGACGCTTCTGCCCCTCCTTTAGCGGGAGTGTCTCCTCGCCCACTAAGCGAAAGCAGTAGTGCACGTTCAGACGCAGGGGTCCGATGTGGGCGATGTATCTTTGCTTTCCATCGGGTTCGTCCTGGGCAGGAAGCGCCGACCGATCGACTTGGCCTGGCCACCGAACCTTCTCCAGTGCGGACTTCTCGGCGTCTGTGAGGGTGGCCTGGTCGGCACCGGGTTTGCCCAGGTACGGATGGGCCTCCGATGGGCATTCTTCTTCCGTTTGAGGCCAATACTCGAATCGAGCGGTGCTCGCCTTCGGCAGGATTGTAAAAACCTCGAGCTCTCGATCTGCGCCGCCTCGTAGCGGTGCGTTGAACCTGCCCTCCGTTCGGTCGAAGAAGATCTTCGTCTTCTTTGGGGGGTCGGCGGCCTTGGCTGTCGAACTCGAAATCAACAATCCGATGAGTCCCAACACGCTGGCGAGACGTGTGAGCACCTCTGCCATGCGGGTCCGGATCGTCACCGGAGCTAGCATCTCACGCGTTGCCAAAGTCGACAGCCAACAGCGCGGCGCGGAGCGGTTCATCCTCGCGGTAGTGCGGGAAGGGGACCAATCCGTCACACGAAAACAAGGTGGAGCCGCCGCCGGCGAAGGACCGAGTCTTCCACGGGCCCAGCCTGCCATTCGACCGGGCCGCTGCGCCTTGCCCGGGCGAGCCACCGGACCGAGGTACCGGGGTTGGGAGTCCGACGGCAACCCCGAGTCATCGAAGACTGCTGGCCCGCGACGACCGAACTGACGGGGCCTCAACCGTGTTTCTCGATTGGAGTTGACGATCGATTCATGTTGCCTACATTGTGGGTCCGAGACCTGCACCATGCGCGCCGTCTGCTCGATTCCGCTCTCCCTTCTCCTTCTCGCTGCAGCACCCGCATGTGATTCGGGCGAGCCGGATGCGCCTTCGGGCGCGGTGGATTTTGGCGGGCAAGGCAAGGCCGACGGTGACGGACCGCTCGCCGTACTGGGCGAGTTCTCCACCCAGTTGGACACGCTGCCGACCGCAGCCGAGGTGGAGCAGCCGATGCGCGACAGCGACAACCTGCCCGACCTGACCCGGGCCGCTGATCTCTACGACGCAACCTTCGAGACCGGCGGTGAGGTTCGGGCTTGGCTCGATGCCGCGGAGGTCACCGAAGACGATGTGTACAGCGCTGCCATGTTTGCCAGCGCGCACGAGCACGAGTTCCGCGACGACGAGGCCACCGTGCAGGGGGTGCAGTGGAGTGCGGACGATCTGCGGGCGGCCTACGCGTTGGCGTGGCTGCGCGCCGATGATGGTCTTCGGCTCGCGCTCGGGGACGGCACCGAGGACATCAACCCCGCGATGTTCCACGTCGCGTTCACTCAGCTGCTGGATGCGGGCTACACGGTCGTCTCCGGGCGGGTTGATACGGCCGGCGCGGTCTACGATGGCTTTGAGCTGGAACCTGAAGTCATCGACCGTGAGCGGGCCGAGGCCATCTTGCGCCACGACGTGGACGATGCGGCGGCGTACCACCTCATCTTCGCGTCGATCACGACGACCCGTGGGTTTGCGAGCGAGCGCTACATCCTCGCCACCGACGACAGTGGTGAGATCGTCGCGGGGTATTGGACGCCGAGCAACGACGCGCTACCCAACCTGCACCCAACGCGGCTGTGGATCGCGCCCGAGCGTCCCAGCGAAGCCGCGGGGCCCGTGTCGTTCGACAAACTCGACGAGGTGCGTGGCGCGTTCGGGGCGGACGTTCCCCCGTCGCCGGGCGACACCTGGATGTACACCGGCGAGCCCGTGCCGTTCTTCGAGAACGAGTTCTACTGCGCCAAGGTCAAGATGGAGGTCCCCGAACGCTTCGCCGTCGGCGACATCACCGTTCGGGCGAACTTCTCACCCGTTGGCGATGACCGTTGGGATCACGAGCTTGCGGTGAGCCTGTACCACGCACCTCCCGGCAACGGGCCGAGCCTGGCGTACCTCGCCGGCGGCGACTCCGACGAGCGTGCCTGGGAAGAGCAGGCGGGGCAGTGGCGCACATCGGTGTTCAACTTCGAGGGAAGCGACAGCACCTCCTGGGCGTGGGAGCTTCGGGTCTGCGATGTGGGCTCCTGGGGCGATGACCGCGAAGAGGTGACCGGTTTCGTCGACGCGTTTGAGATCGAGTTTCACGCCCCGTGAGCTGATTCCTATTCGGCCGGCTGTTGGGCGGCCTGGGTGGCGGCGCGTACGAGCTCGCGCCGAACCGTGCGCGTGGCCTCGTCATCGCTGTGCATCAGCAGCTGCTCGGCGAGTCGGAGAGCGTCGTCGATGTCGTCGCTTCGGCCACGTTGCAGCAGCAGCCGGACGCGAAGCTCTCCAAGTCGGTCGCGGTCGCGCGGCGAGAGAACGTCGGTCGGCGCGTCGTCGAGGATCCGCAGAGCCCGGGTGACGTCGTGGTGCGTCGCGGTGGCTCGGGCGACGGCGAGGTGTGTCGCGCCGGAGGTGGGGTCGGTCGCACGGGCGAGCAAGGCGAAGTGCAGCGAGAGTGCGGGGTTGTGGCGCTCGGCGGCGATCTGACCCCGTACCAGCAGCGGCGTGGGATCGGTGGGGTGCGTCACTGCGCGAGCCTGAGCCATGGCGTCGGCGTGGTCGATGGCCCCCGCATCTCGCAACGCCCGGACCACCAGCGAGAACGGGCGTGCACGCTGCGGCGTGATGCTTGCGGCGGAGGCGGGCGTTGGGGAGTGCGCCAGCACGTATTCGATCAGTTCGGCCGGGACGGGAGGGCGCAGCCGGTCGAGCGCCTCGGTGAGGGCCTGGTCGCTTCGGACTTGGTCCCCCTGGCGGGCGTAGACCTGGGCAAGAATGAGGCGCGCATCGAGGGAAGCGCCACGCGTGCGGGCGCCGAAGGTGGCGTGGTGCTCGGCTGACCGGACATCGCCGCTTGCGAGGGCTTGCCGGGCCGCGAGGATGTGGAGTTCGCCGGACAGCGGGCGCCACCCTAGGCTGCGCTGCCGTGCGGTGTCGTCGGTGACGGCGGCGTGGTCGGTGGCCGACTGGTCGATCCAGGTCTGGGGGGACAAGAGCACGATGCTCACCGCTCCGAGGGTAGCCATCGTGCTGGCCAGGATCGCGATGCGGCGCTTGGGCAACGCGGGCCCCGTATGTCGAGACAACGCACCGACGAGCGCGGCGAGGGGCGCCCCAACGCCAATGAACTCGAGCGAGAAGTCCCCGAGACTCTGCAAACCCAAGGCTGCAATGCCGAGCAGAAGCAGGGTTCGGGGACGTCGCTCGCGGGGTGTTGTTTGGGCCCGAAGCGCCCGGACCCACCACCCGAGGGTCGCCGCGATCACGAGACTGCCGACGAGGACACCCCATTCGACCAGGACGGTCATCGGTGCGGACTCCAGGTGGGTGTAGAGCCGCTCAGATCCAGGTGCGTGGAGGGGAAAGAGGTCGATGAAGGTGCCGCGTCCGGTCCCCAGGACCGGGCTGCGCCCGATGAGGCCCGCCGCATCCATCGCAGGCCCAAGCTTCTCTCCCCACGTGGCGGCGGGGTCGTCGAACAGCGTGAGCAGCTCGGCCAAGGCGCCGTGGCGGCCGACGGTGATCGTCACGGCCGCGATCACGGCCGCGCCGATCAGCAGCGGTGCTTTGCGAGCCGGTGTCGAGGAGGAGCTCCGGCTGGCAGGGCGACCGCGCAGCGCGACGACAAGACCGATGGGGCCAGTGAGCGCGAACGCAAGCAGGGCTCCGCGCGAGAGCGACAGCAGGAGTGCGGAAAGGAGCAGGGCCACGGCGCCGAGTAAGGCCAGACCGCGGTCGCGCCGTTGGTCGACCTTGCTGGCGTCGCGTGCCGTCCGTGATCCGTGGAACTGGTCCACGGCCAGCGCCGCCGCGGCGAACAGGGCCAAGAGCAGGAGTCCGGACTGATGGTTCGGGTTGACGAAGGTGGTGACGAGGGCGGTCCGGGCGCTGAGGTTGGCGTGGATCGGGGTGTAGAGGCCGAAGATTTTCGTGGCCCCGGTCAGCGCGTGCACGAACCCGACCCCGGCGACGAGGACTCCCGAGGCCGTGACCGCCAGCGCGGAGAGTCGCCACGTCAGCTGGCCGGCCGCGAGCGCGA
>OJGU01000299.1_pt1 | contig 32004 bp, 20 predicted proteins | sample 1594741 | NCBI WGS metagenome assembly OJGU01 (sample SAMN05416841, study PRJEB24817) | seawater metagenome | isolation source: Sea water | place: Canada:Atlantic | collected 2013-07
TCCCCAGCTGATGCCTTGAAACGATGCCGGCCCAGCTGCGTTCGTTTCCGTTGGAGGCAGAAACACAATTACCCCACCTTCTCGAGCAAAGGTTTCGAGGGCGCCGGCAGAGGCTTCATCTGGAAGGCCTTCTTGCCATAGGAGAAGAGTTTGGTCTTGCCACGCATCAGGATCGGCGTTCCAGCCGGAGCGAAGCGTGGCAATTTTTGGTGGGTCTGTTTGAAAATCACCAGAACAGAGTTGCAGAATCGGCCCGGCAATCGCATCGGTGGCGATCACGGTGGCTCCTAATGATCCTGGTTCTCCGTAGACGAAGTAGACGCTGTTGTTTCGCGGGTTGGCGTCGGATGGGACCGAGAACGATCCCCAGCCAGACACATCTTGATTGCCTAAATCGACGCGGTGGCGCCAGCGCTGCTTGGCAGCTGTTGCCTCTAAGGTGAGCTCGGAGCTCACGCCATCGAGCGCGAGTTCGATCGGTAGGGTTTCACTCCCGTCGGTTGTGCGATCAATATCGAGCGAGAAGATCATCTCTCGGGAATTTGATTGGGAGCGTCGGGTCTGCTCGTGAATGCCAAGAGAGGTATCTGATTGAGTCGCCGTTGCGTCCATGGCAAGCAATCGTATTCGGACGGATTGGGGGAGGGCTTGAAATTTCTCGACCAACGCGGGCCATCGCTCATCTTCGGCTTTCCAATTGCTTGGTTGGAGATCAGATCCGAGCCAGATCTCAGCGTTGCCTGCTTGATTTTCAACGAGCCACGTAAGCGCAGCTTGGAGCATTGCCGGGATGTCAGCGGCGGCATCGGTGGAGCCTGTGAGGGGGTGGTTGACGATGCTGGCGGCAGAATTCAATCGCTGCGGGCTGCGGGTGGTCGAATCTATCAGAATTAGGTGGCTGGTTTCCTCAAAGCCCTCTGCGGTTTTCGCCATGAGTCGAAGGGCTTCTTCTCGTTTCGAACCGGAACCGGCACTCGACCGATGTTCCATACTTGCTGAGCGATCCACGAGAAGGAAGATCACATCTGGAGCCGTAGAGACAGCCCATCCGAGATATCCCCCGGTCAAAGGGCGAGCAAGGAAGAGAATCAAAGCGAGGACAGCCAAGGTGCGGAAGAGCAGGATGAGAAACTGTTTGAGCTTTGCCTGGTTGACCGAGCTTCGTGATGCCGCAACCAGGAACTGCATCGCGCCCCAAGGTTGAGGACGGTGCCGAAGTCGGTTGAGGAAATGGATAATGATCGGCAACAGGACCAGAGGCAGACCAAGGAGAATGATGGGCTGGAGAAAAGTCATGTTACGCTATGAGGTCACACGTTCGTTGTTCTAAAGACGGCAACGGCTAGGTCGGTGATCCCACTCGGGAGCGTTCAATCAGAAAATCAGCAAGGGCCTTCTCGTAGTCATCGGTGGTCAGAACCCGGCGGTAATCGACCCCAAACTCACGGCAGCCTTTCTGGACGGTCTCCAGAAACTGGCGAAAGTGCTTGAGATACTCTTCTCGAATCACTGAGGGCTCTGTCACTAAGCTGGTCGGTCCTTCAAGATCGACGAATCTCAAGGGGCGATCAAACTTGAAACTTAGCTCCTGAGGGTCGAGGACGTGAAAGAGGACCACATCGTGATGCTCAAAACAAAGATGTTGAAGACTGTCCATGAGCTTCCCGATTTCGCAGAAGCAATCGGAAAAAATGACCACCAACGCTCGACGACGAGTCCGCTCGGCGAGTTCGTGTAGGCCCTCAACCAATCCTGTTTGGCCTCCAGATTTGAGTGTTGGAATCGAATCGAGTAAGAGCTGGAGATGCGACGGATTTCTTCTGGGAGGGAGATCTAGGACCGTTTCTGTGCCGATACCGAGCATTCCTGCAGCGTCTCCTTGGCGGATGACAAGATAGGCGAGGGTTGCTAGTAGTTTCTGAGCATACTCCAGTTTAGTCTTCTCCCCACTGCTGAAGAGCATGGAACCACTGAGATCCAGGGCAAAGTAGGCCCGGAGGTTGGTTTCTGCTTCGAATTCCTTGAGGTAGTAGCGGTCCGTTCGAGCCAAGACTCTCCAGTCCAGTCGGCGAAGATCATCGCCGGGAACGTATTGCCGGTATTCGGCGAATTCGACGCTCGAACCTCGGTGAGGACTCTTGTGCAAGCCGGAGACAGATCCTTCCATCGCGTGGCGTGCGTACAAGGGCTGCGCCATCAGGCGCGATACCACCCGGGAATCGATTAATGACCTGTGACCGTCGGCTGCCACGCTATGCTTGTTGGCGTGTCATCTCGATGAGTTTATCGATGACAGTCCGGCTGGTAACGCCCTCTGCTTGGGCATGAAAATTCGTGAGAATTCGATGGCTCAAGACGGGCTCGGCGACGGCGATGAGATCTTCAGTGCGGACCAAATAACTTCCTTGAAGCACGGCACGTGCCTTGGCACCGCGGATGAGATACTGAACGGCTCGGGGGCCAGCACCCCAGGTGACCCATTCTTTCACGAAGTCAGGGGCGTCGTCAGACTTTGGTCGTGTGGCGCGCACCCACTGCACGGCAGTATCGTAAATGTGGTCAGGAACAGGAACGCGTTGAACGACCTCTTGGAATTTGATTACTTGGTCGCCCGTGATGATGTGTTTTAACTTGGCGATCCCTCCGGCGGTGGTTTCCTTCGCGATCCGTAGTTCTTCTTCCGCTGTCGGGTAATCGACGTGGATGAAGAACATGAAACGATCCAATTGCGCTTCAGGGAGTGAATACGTTCCCTCTTGTTCGATCGGGTTTTGAGTCGCTAGGACGAAAAAGGGCTTCGGGAGATCAAATACTTTGCCTGAGGCGGTCACCCGATGCTCCTGCATTGCTTCCAAGAGGGCGGATTGGGTCTTGGGTGGTGTGCGATTGATTTCATCCGCCAAAATGATGTTGCCGAAGATCGGTCCTTTGACGAAGACGAACTCGCGGCGGCCGGGTTGATCAGATTCCTGAAGAATGTCCGTTCCCGTAATATCAGACGGCATCAAATCCGGAGTGAATTGGATGCGGCTGAAATCGAGGGACATGATTTCCGACAACGAATTGATAATCGTCGTCTTGGCAAGGCCTGGAACCCCCATAAGTAGCGAATGCCCCCGAGCGAGGATACAGATGAGGAGGCGTTCGATGACCTCTTGTTGGCCAATAATTGCGCGGCCCATCTCAACCCGCATCTCTTGATAGAGATCGCGCAGATCTTTGATGGCCTGCAAATCTCCTTCATTCACCCCTTGAGAACCAGCCGTGCCGCTGGAACCGGTGCCTGCCCCTGAGGGGACTTCCTGTGTACTTGACTGGCTCATAGGATAATTCTTCGCCCGCTACTGAAGGGGAGGAACCTAGCTTGGTCAATGCCAGAGTTAGGTCGATCGGGCGTCTGTTGCGTTGTGAGCACCTCAAAAACGGTGAAAATGGACTGTGGGAGAGCTGATTTAGATTGAGAATATTGTCTGCGAGCGACGGGATGGCCACGATCTGATTCCTCGCAATCTCCGCCATCCGTCCCCCTGCGTCGGCGAATCAATGCTTCTCGATTGCTTTGACTTTCACTCCGTCCCCGTTCTCGGTGATCCTAGCGCAGAAGCGCCACGCGTTGGTCAGATTGCCGACCTTGATCAAGAGTTGGTTTTCGCCTGCTTTCAGTGGTATTTGCACCAGATCTTGGTCGGGATAGGCCGGACGCGGCAGGGTGTAAGTGTGAATATTCTTGTCGTTGACCCAGAGCTTGATGAAGTCGTCACTTCCAAGTCCGATCGTGATGGAGCGCGCATCTGGGCTCACCAAGGTCGTCCGAGCGTAGGCGATTTGGTTGTTTGTTTCGTGTTCGGTTAGTCCGAAAATGGAGTCGAATTGAATATAGCCTAAGCTTTCCTTCGGGCCGATCACCGTCCATGTCACCTCGTCGGGACGAGTTTCTGGTGCGAAGGGAATGTCAATGGATACGGCCGGCCGGCTAGCGCCATTGCTAGAGGCTTCGAAGGGACCGCTTACCTCCCAGGTCTCAATGAAGCTAGAATAAAGGTCCGCGTGGACTGAGAACGTTTCGTTGATTTCGGAGCTTGTCAAATCTGGTTCCATTTCCAGCTTCTCGTGGATTTCATTCATGATACCGATGAAAGTCGAGATTCTGTCGTGATGAGGATCGGAAGCGATGACGGAGTGGATGCCCTCAACGATCTTGGGGAGATTTGTTTTCGTCGCTCCTTGATAGACGGCTTTAATGGCGCGTTGGCCCTGGTGATGCCGAAACACGGGGTAGAGGCGAGAGACGGTTGAGATGGCTTGCTGGAAGTTTCCTGCTTTGAGATGGAGGTTTGTCAGATCCACCAATGCATTCCATTGGTCGTTGCTGCTGTAGCCACCTCCGGTGAGACGCTGTAGAAAGACGACTGCCGATTCAACTTGATTGCTCGTTTGGCAGATCGAAGCGAGGTGTTTCAGCTGGACTGCTGAAAGGGAGGGCTCACTGCAGAGGGCTGAAAGGTCCTCTTGGGCATCTTGAGCGTTGTTTCTGAGGTGTGCGACAAGGAAGCGATAGTAGCGCTTGTGGGCTTCGAACGGAAGGCGTTCGAGGGCATTGGCTATCGCTTCGGTTACAGTTGCCTCTGGAGCATGGCGGACGAAAATCTCAAGATACTCTGGGGTCCACGTTAGTGGGTCCGGCCAATTTTCCATGGCCTTCAGGATCGCAGGGACGATCTGATCTGAGGTGGGGGTAATCTTGGCGAGTGTCTCTACGGTTTTGAGCAATGTTCTGGCATCGATTGATTCAAGCGCTCGTGATAGGTGGGATTCCGCTTCTTCGCTTCGATTGAGGTTCAGCTTTGCAAGGCCGAGTTTCAACTCGATCTCAGGCGTTGGCTGAATCTTGTGGAGAATGGGCGCGGCATCCTCGATCATTGCGGCAGCTTCGGGACTATCGAGAAGATTCGAAATTATCTGGGCCCATGATTCCTCAACGAGAGCGTTGTTGGGGGTTTGGGCGAGGCTTTCAGCAAGCTTGTTTGTGGTGATGAAGGACGCAAAGACATTGCCGAGATTGGTCCTAGTCGATTCATCTCCTGACTCCCAGTGCTTATGAAAGACTTCAATTGCGGCCTCGAGACCGTCAGACTTGAGGGCAAATTGGGCGAGACGTTGAATGTCTGGGATGCTTGCCAAGCTGGTTTCGAATTGAACTTCGAGATATCTTTTTCCTACTGCATGAAGCCCCTCGGCTTCCATCCATTGGGTGAGCTGGTTTATGAGGTAGCTAGAATTGGGTCTCCCTTTCGCCTTATTGAATGCTTCGATTGCCTTATCTGCCTTTCCTAGGTAGGCGTAGCACTTTCCCATGTTGATTAAGGAACCGGCTAAGGAGTAGGAATTACGGCGGTATTTGTTCTGCGTGCTCTCGTAGTGTTGCAGCGCTTTCTCGTAGGCCTTTTCTTGAAAGTAAAGGTCGCCGATCTGAGATCGTGTGTCCGCATCAGCATTCCAGGAGAGTAATTCTGTGATCACGCTTTCTGCTCGATCCGGGGAATCATTCTGTATGAGAAATCCGATGAGTCTTATTTGATTCTGAACTTCTTCACGAAGCGTGGGGGCCGGTGGAAGCTGATTGACGATTTCAATTGCCTCACTCGTACGTCCCGTCTTTGAAAGCCAGCCCGCCCGAGCAAGGGCATAAGTCTGATTGTAGGTATCGAGATCAGCAAGTTTGGTGTAAAGTGTATCGGCTCCCTCTCGAAGCCCGGCGTCGGCATAGGTCTTTGCCAGGAGATGGATTAGCTCGATATTGGGTGTTTCTTCGGCCTCTACCTTAGTTTGGATAGCTTCAAGGAATTCTCTGATCTTCCCGCGATTGCGATAGATTTGCTCTGCCGTTCTGAAGGCATTCTCCCGGTTGTACCGTTCACTGTAGCGGATGAAATTCCAGGCTAGTTCGATCGGGGTCTTAAAGTCACCTTCGTCTGTGAGGATTTCAAAGAGGGTTGAATTGCGATACCGGTCGAGGTAGCCATCGTCTTTGTGTTTGAGGATAAGGCTATAGGCATCGGAGAAGTACCCATATTGCCTGAGAAACGTAAGGTGGCGGCTAAAGGAATTCGCGTCGGGCTGTGCTTCGAACCGTGCTTTCTGCGCTTCCTTGATGGGAGTCAGAGATCCATGCTTGGCGTCAAACTCAGCGATGGCTAGTTTTGCCGCTTGCTTTCGTGACGAATCGGCGAGTTCGGCAGCCCGCTGGAGTGACTCCCGGGCTCCGCGGACATTTTGGTTTCTCTCTTGGAACCGTGCGAGGGTCCTATAACGATTCTCCGATTCCTTTTCCTGGGCCCATTCCGTGAGCATCGTGATCGCCTCGGCATTGCGGTTCAAAGAGAATAGGGTGTCGGCTTGAAGCTTGCGATGGGTTTCTGAGCTCGGGTCTTGGCTCACGAGTTGAGTTGCCAGCTCCAGCGCCTTGGTTCGATCTTTTTGATCGGACTGAAGATGAAGTTGGACGAGTTCAGAGACCAGTTTGGAGTTGGTTGAATCGTTGTTCACGACGCGCGAGAGAAATGCTTCACGCATCTGTGGCTGGTTCGAATTTCGGTATCCGTTGGATATCGCTGTGATGAGATCGATATCGGATCCTTTGTAATTATCCTTCGCGAGAACTGCTTCAACAAAGTCCCCGAGCTGATTGCTCTGAACGTAGAAATCTGAAACGATGCGACTGAACTCCCGTCGATCATATTCTTGCATGGTGCTGCGATTGTATTTTTTGAGCATGGCCTCAGCTTCGTCCCAGAGGCCATGCTCTGAAAATGAGTTGATTGCCTCGCGGATGTTGTAGAATCGGGGGCCTTGGAATCGGGATTGCTCTTCGATCCAATCGTTGAAAACTTTGGTGCCCTTTGCGTAGTCGCCCTTCGCTAGGTAGATCTTGGCGATGCGCCGCTTGTCGTAGAAGGTCTGTATGAGTGCTGGATCTTTGATGCTATTGAATACCGCATCGATTCGTCCTGTTAATTCTCCAACCTCGAGCAATCCGTTGAGCGCATTTGGGTCGCGCCCGGTGTTAGCGACCTTAGCGAGCTCGGCGATTGCGTCGTCAAAACGTTTTTCAAACAAGGCGATCTGTGCTGTGAGTCCGAGGGCAATGGGATCTTTTGCGTTCTTTTCTAAAAACCCCTGATGGATGGTTTTGAGTTCCTCAAGGCGTCCGGTCGAAGCGTAGACGCCGGTTAGATGTTGGAGGGTGCCGGTGTCGACATTGCCTTGGGCCCGAATCGTGGGTGAAGCTAACCATTGGCGATAGAGTTCGATAGCGTCGTCGTGCTTTCCCTGTTGGATGTAGACGTTGGCAAGTTGGCGATTGAGCCACGGGTATCCCGGAGACATCTTGATTGCCTTTCGATAGAGCTCAGCGGCTTTCTCAAATTCGCCGTTCCGTTCGAACTGATTAGCAAGTTGTTGGATTTGATTGGGGTTCGTTGCTCGGCTGGCGAGTTTATTTTCCATCTCAACGATCTCTTTCCCTTTGCCTGAACGTTGATAGAGATCTCGAAGTTGCCAGCTGATTTGCTGATAGATATTCGGGTTCGTCTTGAGCAATGTTTCGTAGATCGCGGTTGCTTTAGCGAAGTCACCTTTTTCTGTATGATAACGGGCCAAGGTCTGCTTTGCCTGGGTGAGGTGGGGGCGTTTCTGGATAAGAGATTCGTAGACCTCAATCGCCTTGTCGCGGTCATTGTTAAGCTGATGGATCAAAGCGAGGTTCTCATGAAGGCGAACCGAACCCGGTTGCTGCTTGAGTCGATTGGAGAATTCCTCTACCAGTTGGTCGCTTTTCCCTGCTTGAACGTGGTATTGATGAAGGTTTCTGAGGAGAGTATCGGTAGGGCGGCTCGTTGGCCCTGGATAGAAAGAAACGTAGCGATAGTTTTGATTCGCTTTGCCGTGAGAGGAGCGATCCCAGGCTTCTCGAGCGAGGGCAATTGCTTCTTCGTGCTTCTCCTCTTCCGCATAGATTTTCGCGAGGAGTGCCAGGGCTTCCCCGTTTCGACTGACTCCGGCAAGATGTTCTTCGAGAAGAGTCTTTGCTAGTTCGGTTTCTTCTGCATTGATCAGGGGTTGAATCATGGTCACGAGTTCCTTCGGAGGGACTCGTTGATGGATCATTTGCCGGATGTGCGTCGATGCATCCGCGTAGTTCTCGCACAAGAGGGAAACCGCTGCTTTGGCTGAGACCAGCTTTCGGGCGTAGGAGGGAAAGCGGTCTTCGGCTGCTTGGTAGAGAGCGACCATCTTCGCGCAATCATCCTGTTCCTCCGCAAGGTAGAGCGAAAGATTGAGCCACTCTAGTCGATCGCTGGCAGATTCAGCCAAAGTTTCTAGCCACGCTTGGGCTTCGTCAAATTCTGATTCGGCCAGATGATAGGCGACAATGAGTTTGGCTGCGTCCCATGCGTCGTCCTTTGCTTTGGCGCTCTTTGCAGTTGTGAATTCATTGGCCAGTGTTGTCAGCGGTTCAATGGGATTCTCTCCCGGCTCGGTCATGGCTCGAAGTTGACGCACTGCTTCGGCTTTTTGATAGTCGACACGGCCGATGATCGCTGGGGGAAGGTTCATGATTGCAGCCCCTCCGAATCGTGCCGACGGATTGCTGTTGTCAAGTGCGGGCATATAGAGTTCGGCTCGAGGGCGTCGCAGCGCGGTGCCCGAGAATTTTCGTGGATCGGTGATAAGGATTTCGGTAAAGAGTTTCTTTGCCTCTTCCTGATTGCCTTGTTGGCTATACATCTGCGCGAGACTCATTCCCATATAATGGGCATACTGGGGTGTGGCATTCTTACGTGCTCTTGCGAGGATCTTCGTGGCTTGTTCTACTTTTCCTTGCTGTTGCATGACGGCTGCGATCATGGAAACTGTTTGATAGTTTCCTGGATTTTCCTCAAGCATCTGTTCCGTTAAGGCGATGGCTTTTTCGTCTTCTTGGGTTTGAAAGTAGAGAGGGATCAATCCTTGGAGCGCCTTGCTTCTTTGTTTTGGGTGCTCTTCAGCGAGGCGTTCTAGAAGCGGAATTGCCTTGCTGTGTTCTTGATTGCTTGCGTAGTAGAGTGCCGTTTGTTGGATGAGCTCGGAGTCGTTCGGCGCCAGTTTAAGAACCTCTCGTGCTGTTCTTAGGGCATCCTCGACCCGGCCGTAGGATTGATAGACGAGCATGAGGTCTCGTTTTGCCTGTGTATTCTGTGGCTGTTGCTGGACTTTTTCGAGGAACTGCTCGATTAGCGTTTCTTCACCAATGCTATTCTGAGCTAAAGAGGCCATGAACCCAATGACTTGGGGGCGGATTTCAGCGAAGCTTCCTCGGGGGGAGCCCCCGTAATAGCCCTGGCCGTAGCGTTGAATGCCATAGATGAACATGTAAGGGTTCATGAATTGCTGATTGACTAGGGCCCCTCGCTGGCGGCGCTTAACGGTTTTCTCTTTCTGTGGCTTGGGATTTTCCTTCGCCTGCTTATCGCCAAACGCTAGGAGTTTTTGGAGCTCAGTAATCGCATCCATCGAGCGCTCTGTCGAAGCAAGCATTTGGGCATATTCCCAGCGACGTTTATAGTCGAAGTCATCCAGGGCAACGGCTTGTTCTTTGTAGTCGATAGCCTCGTTGATGAAGTTCTCCCGTTGAAGAATGCTCGCCAAACGATCATAGGCTTTTGGGTTCTCCGTTTCTTCTGTGATCATTTGTTCCCAGGTAGATCGAGCTTTGGAAAGATCCCCCATCTGGGCGTAGATGGTTCCTAGTTTTTCGTATTCATAGGCCGAAGGTTTTCCTCGCTGAGCGATGAGTTGCTCGTAGTAGTTGAGTACCTTTTGAAAGTCTTGAATATCGTAGGCTGCCCGGATAAGAGCCTGGAGGGCAGGGGTTTTATCATCGACGGACTGGAGTCCTTCCTCAAGGGTCGTGAGGGATTTAATTGGATTGCCAGATTCCTGATGGATTCGGGCGAGTTCCTTATAGGCGCTGAGTTTCTTTGGAGTGTTGCGAATGCGTCGACTGAATTCGTCGATAAGGTTTTCTAGTGAGTTTTCGTATTGATGAATCAGCGCCAGACTTCCAACGGCGCTGAGTCGAGTGGCATCTTCCTTCGCGGTGTCGAGCATTTTTTGGAATGAAGCCATCGCTTCTCCATAGCGCTTCTCTTGCATGAGCGCAGTTCCGTATTGGCGGTGGTAGTCAGGTTCATTTGGTTCAAGGCGGAGGGCGTAGCGGTACTGTTGCAAGGCGTCGTCATTTCTTTGAAACAGTCCGTAGACTTGTGCGAGATCGAGTCGGGCTTCGGCATCGCCAGGCACCATTTCAATGATTCTTTCGGCTGTGGCGATCGATTCATCTCGAAGATCGAGGGATAGATAGATCTCCAGAAGCTCTTGTTGGTAAACGCGGGCTCGCGTTTTGTCTGAGGCTGCAAGGCTAATCAATTCTTCGATCGCTTCATCGATAAGCCGGTTCGATTTATAGGATCGAATGAGAGCCCTTCGGAAGTCCGTGTTGTTAGGGCTGAGTTGGGATCGTTTTTCTAACAGAGACAGAGCCGATTCGCGTCTCCCTGCTCGATCATAGAGTTTTGCCAGACGGCTAATCACTTCAATGGACTCTGGGTTTTCGGCAAGCTCGGTCTCCCATTCTTTCTGTTTTGCGTCGAGAATCTCGAGCTTGGCGTAGGCGTCGAGGCGACCGGTTTCCCCTCGATCCTGAAAGTAGACGTTTTCAGATTGCTGAGTAAGGACGGTGAAGGATTCGACGGCTTCTGAGAAGTTCTCCTGTCGCATTAGATTTCGGGCAAGTTGAAGATGGAAGTCGAGATTCTCAGGGTCCTTTTCAATACCGGATCTCCAGTGTTTCTCGGCCTTGGCGAGTTCCTGATGGGCATCGAGAATCGAGGCGACTTCGGCAAAATCGTTCTGGGTGGACTCATCCCCCTTGAGGACTGACTCCCATGTAGTGATGGCAGTTGCGTTCTCGCCTTTTTCGTAGAGATGTTCAGCCAGCCTGAACGTCCATTCCTTATTTGGTGTTTTAGCAACGGCTTTTTGGTAGTAGGTAATAGCGTCATCGGGGAAGTCATAGATTTCGTACCAACTTGCGAGTTCGGCGAGGGTAGCGGCAGTGGGATCATCATCAATCAGGCGACCCCAAGTTTGTTTCGCTAGCTCGATGTTGCCAGAGCGCCAATGGGTCTCGCCAAGGCGTCGGAGATAGTCTGAATCAGCGGGGAATAGCTCGATCAGTTTCTCATACGTTTGACTAACATCTTCCGTTCGATCGAGGCGCTGATAGAGTCCGATCAGTTTCTCGAACGTGATCGCATGCCGAGGGTTTCGATCGAGTATGTTCCGGTATTCGGTCTCCGCATCGTTCAGTTGGTTCATGCGGAGATAGGTTTCGGCGAGAAGATCGCGAAATTCGATATCGGTTGGGTTCTGGTCGAGGCGTGCTTTGACGTAGTTGACCAAGCCGGCGAGATCTCCCATGTCTTCATACACTTGAACAAGCCGAAGTTTAAGATCTTCAAAGAGCCAGTTGCCGGGTGAGACCAGTTCCAGTGCGGCTTCGTAGGTCGCGATTGCCTCGGGATAGTTTTCGGCCTGCAATTGACAGTTGCCAACTGATCTTAGAGCGCGACACTTTCGGTACGGATCACGGTCTGATAGAGAGGCAATGTGTCGATAAACTTCTATTGCTTCATCCCAGAGTCGGTTCTCTTGATAGATATCCCCGAGTTCAAGTTGAGCAAAGAGATCGTTTGGTGATTGGGCCGTCACTTGCTGCCAGACCTCGATTGCTTTCTCTGTGTTTCCTTCCCGGAGAAAGAGGTTGCCCAACATTCGGGATACTTGAGTGCGAGCTTCGAGCTCGGTGAGGCTCGTGAGGGCTTCTGTGAGCAGCGTGATCCCTTTCTCATTTTCACCTTCACGGTAGTAGAGTGTGCCAAGGAGACGGTTGTATTCCGGTGGGTTTTGATCACCTTGACTGACATTCTCGAGTGTTGCTATCGCGTCCTCAGTACGAAACTGTCGGGCAAATATTTGTCCTATAACGATGCCTGCCGATTGCTTGCTCGCTGAATCTTGAAGCCGTGGTTTGAGCTTCTCGATCCAAGCATCGACGCCTTCAAGGTTTAGGTAGCTCTCGAAAACGTGAGCAAAGGCACGATCTTGAAAGGGGTTTCGTTCAAGCACTTGCTCGTATCGTTGACGGATCCTAGCGTCCCGGGAGTCGAGAGATTCTGGTGAGTCGGCTGCGATTGCCTGGAGGGTTCCCCAGAAGGCGGCGAACGCTAGCCCGGCGGAAAGGAGGTGCCTGGATGTGGCTTTCATGTTGTTTTGTTGTTTTTGGGATTCGAAGTTAAGACATTACTTGAGCGTCATCCGTTGAAGGTGGGTTGAAAGAAAACGATTATCCGTAGCGCTGAGCGCTGTCTTGAAACCATCCGCGTCCTGCGAGATCAAGTCGACGGAGCGCAACGTCGAGAATGAAAAGGAGGAGCGCCATCATGAGTAGGGACGGCCAAATCGCTTTCCGAACTGTGACGGTTTCATTTTCCGGGACGTCAAAGAGCGTTTGGTCGTCAGGGTCATAGTGCCCTCCTGTCACGGTCGCAAGTTCTTGGAGAAAGTTGGTGTTGGATCCTAAGTGACGATACTCTGGTTTGTAGGAAACGGTCAGTCCTCGAGTGATATCGGCAAAGACATCGGGTTCGCCGTTGTCCCCTGGAGTGGATTGGCGGATCTTAAAAAGATAGCTTCCCGTCTGATCAAGACTGAAATCGGTGGCGTAGCGGCCGGGGCCGACTTGTCGGATGGATTTCTTCTCAATGGAAAGATCGGGGCGGATCAGTTGGAGTTCGGTGGTGAGACCATTGAGATATTGACCTGAGCTGTCGGCGCTGTCGAGGATGAGGGATCCCGTGTTGCTGTAGGAGTCGATTGTGGATTCCGTGCCACGGTTGAGGCTGGACCGCATCACGTCTCGGATAAGCTGAGCCCAGAATTGACCGTAGCCGGGCCAGGAAACCCAATCTGCGGCCCAGCGACTCTTGGCATCGGAGGTAAAGGCAGCACAACGGCCAAGACCCACTTGCCAGCTTGCGAGTAGGGGGTCGCCCCGTTCCGTAACCATAGATACTTCGGCAGTGGCCTTAGGGGTTGTTACCACATAGCCGAAGAGGAAGGGGGCCAGTTCCCAATCGATCGATCGGATGGTCTGATGGTCCTTGAATATCTGGGGAAGAAAGGGTTCTTCAACCAGGGACGATTTTGACGCGTTCATCGTCTCTTTCGTAAAGATCTGGGGAATGTCGTAGGCATCAGACGTGAAGTAGTAGCGGCCTTTTCCCCAACGAGCGATGTCCTGAAGGAGATCGCCATCAGCTCCTTCTCCGACGGCTACGGTAGAAATGGTAATCATCTCACTCGCCATCCGGTCGCTGATGCCGGCGAAATCACCTGGTTGAGAATGGCCGTCGGTTAGCAGAATCACGTGTTTGAAGGTTGCTGGAACCCCAAAGAGGCTTTCTTGGCCCATGACGAGGGCTGGATGGATGCTGGTTCCGCCCCCGGCTTGAATCTGTGAGATCGTTTGAACGATGCCCATCTGATTGCCGGCACTCTGGAGGTCGACGACATTGTAAGGATCTCCATCGAAGGCGATCACGCTGACGTAGTCGCGATCGTTGAGTAGCTCAACGGTGGCGATGGCCGCTTCTTTAGCAAGTTCCATCTTGTCACCGCTCATGCTTCCTGATTTGTCAATAATCAGCATCATGGCGAGACTGGGGGTGTCCTTCTTTTTCTCGGATCGCATCCGAAGCGGGAGAATATCTTCGATGGCGGTTCGGTAATAGCCGCCGAGACCAAAGGACTCTTCGCCGCCGATCATCACAAAGCCGCCTCCCAGATCTTCAACGTAGGAGCGAAGTAGATTCATCTGAGTGACCGAGAGTTCCGTGGCGGGGACATCAGAAAAGAGGATCGCGTCATATTGCGCCATTTCATCAAGGGTGCCCGGCATTCCCCGCCCCTCGCGAATCTCGACCCGGATACTCTCTGCTTCTAAGGCTCGGGCGAGGTAGCGGGCATCGCGTTCATTGCCCTCGAGCAAGAGCACCTTCGGTTCGCCTGCTACGGAAACGATTCCCGAGGCAAGGTTGTTGTCCGCATAAAAATCATCAATCGCCGTAACGCGAAGTTCGTAGCGTGTGAGCCCCTCAGTGGCCTGCGTCTCCGTAAATGTGATGGCGTTGCTTCCTGGTTTTATGGTGAGGTCCTGGGCTGCGATTTTGAATCCATCACGGTAAAGGGTGAATGTTGAATCGGTGGATATAGAAGAATGGGCAAGGGCTGTGACGGCGAAGGACTGGCCTTTCTTTACCTCAGTTGGAACGAGAAGATCTTCTAGTAAGACTTCATCCCTCTCTTCCGCGCTGAATGTCTTGGTGTAGATTTTAATTCCCTGCCGGCTCAGACGCTTGGCGGTGTCGATGGCGTCGCCCTGGGTTTGGTTGCCATCTGTGAGTAGGAGAATTCGCTTCAATGAATTAAACGGCAGTGTTTGTGCGGCATGTTGGAGGGATAGTGCGATATTTGAATCTGAGGTCGGATTGTCAGTGGATAAATGCCATTCGGTGGAGTCATTTGATTGTCGATGAGTTGGTGAAGAGACCAGTTCACTCTTCGATGCGAAAAGACCGAGAGCGAGTTCGCTGTTGTCTGGTTGGATTGCTTGTAGCTGTTTGAATTGATTGGTGATTTGAGTGAGCGCAGATTCTGGGACACTTTCCGAAAGATCTCCAAGGACCCAGAGTGCAACCGATCGAGATTGAGAGGTCCAGAGAGCTCCTGCCAAGGACAAGACGAGTAGTATAAGAATGAGACAGCGAATGGTGAGAGAGAGAATGCGTTGGCCCCAAGAGCTGTCGGTTAAGCTTACCCGCAAGGCAGCCACTGCTAGGGGGATCAATAGCAGTAGCCAAAGAAATGCAGGATTTTCAAATTCCAAAGGCATCACTCAATGAGTCGACGGTGATAAAGAAACCATTCGGAGATCGAAAGGAGGGCTGCAACCAAGGCCACGAAGAACCAGGGCTCGTAGCCGAGGCGAAAACCGCTGCTGATCTCGTGGAGCTCTGACGTTGATTCTATGGGGATGGTTGGGCTGCCGCTGATCTGAGTTTCGCTGGGCGACTCCAAATTGACGGCAAATAGAGGCTCTACCGAGTCTTCGCCTTTTGCCAGCCAGTAGAGGCCGACTTGGTCAGCCTGGACGAGTGATTCAGGTTTGTTGAGGAACTGAACGACTCCATCGGGCCCCCTGACCTTGTCGACTGCGGTTCTTGGCTTATTCCCTTTCGCGAAAGTCACAAGTTCATCGCGCGAAAAACCCTTCCCAATTTGAGGATTCATCCATGCATCGGCGTGTCCGCTTCCTTGCAGGTGGCGCACGGCGTTGGCGACCATGATGGGAAAGGCGACCCGGAGGGGAAGATCGGTGGCCAGCGGATCGAAGGCGACGATCATGACCTTTCGGTCGGTCTTCTCTTGGAGCGCAATGAGGGGGGATTCGAATGAATGGACGAGCACTTCGAAATCATTCGGTAATGAGAGCTGTTGTGCTGATGTTATTGAGATATTCTGTAGCCCGAGATGGCGGTTGATGGGATGCTCTCGAATCCAATCCGTGATCAAGGGGGATTCAAGATCTCCTGTTCGGGTGATGCCGAGATCGCCTGGCCACTGATTGATGAAGATGGAGTTTCCTGCTGGTGTCGACTTGGGTGGGGAGCTCGTATAGATCGTGACGTCGAAATCTTCGCTGGGCTTGACGGCGCTCGGTCCGACGACCTCGAGCTCAACATTCCGATCAGTAAGCAAGGCACTTTCAAGGAAGAGATTACCCGTGATGACGAGCTGAACCTTGATGGGGTCGGGAGGTGCCAGAAGAGCGAAAGCACGGTTATCGATAGAGAATGAATCGGGGTGGTCGATAAAGACCTCGACGGTGCCGCCATCTGCCGAGTATTGGCGAATCAAGCGTGTGATCTTTTCGTGTGGCGGTATGGTCAGTTCATACGCGTCTGTGAGAGCCCCATTGATTCGGAGTTCGAGAGGGGCGGTGACTGCCTGATCTGATCCATTCGTGACCTCTAAATGGAGCTGGAAATCTCGGGGTGAATCTGGGAGCGGTCGGACTTGGAATGCTGTGATGCCCACGTTGTGACTCGATTCTCCAACGTTGAGATAAGCGAATTCAAAGGACTCTTTGGGCTCATACTTGACTGCTTCAAATGCGCCGTCGGTCACGATGTAGACATGGGTGTCTTGTTCGCTTGGATCCAGATGATCGAGGAGGTGGAGAGCCGATTCGAAATTCGTTCCGGTATGGATCGGACGCAAGGACTCAAGAGCCGATTCGAGATCTCGTTTGCTATTGGTGAACGGACGTATGATATCAGCTTCCTGATTCACGGAAACGAGCATCAGAGTGTCTCCCTGCGCCATCCCCTTAACCACGTCAGAGGCATGTTGCTTGGCCGCTTCGAATCGAGTGCCAGCCTCTTCTTGCACTAACATGCTCGCTGACGTGTCCAGGAGAAGGACGATTCGCCGAGCTCCGGTAAGGCCCTCTGAAAGTATGGGACGAGCCAGGGCCAAGGTTAGAAGGAGAATGAAGAGCAGCTGAAGGAGGAGCGATAGAAGTTTCTTAAGCCGGGTTAGGGAGGTGACGGTTTGTTCGTCCCTAAGAATCTTATCCCAAAAAAGGAGCGTGGGGACTTGGACGCGGCGGCGACGTTGTTTGAGTAGATACAGTGCGATGACTGGGATGAACAATCCCAGAAACGCGAGCATGATTGGGGAGGCTAGACCCATAAACTACTGAAGAAATTTCTCCCGTCGCAGCATCTGAATCACCACATCTTGGAAGGCTTGATCGGTTCGGCAACGAACGTACCCGATTGCCTTCGAGCGACAAAATTGCTCTACCGAAGAGCAATAGCCTTGAAAGGTCTCACGGTATTTTCTGAGCATTCCTTCTGTGACAGTGATGTCTCGGAATCGGTCGTTCTCGCAATCCAAGAGACGAAGGTCTCCCAAGAGGGCTGGTTCTGCTTCCTGGGGTGAGACGCAGTGGACAACAAAGGTATCGAATTTCTGGTACCGGAGGGTGTTGAGCGCGGTTATGGCGCCGTTAGTGTCGTAGAGATCGGAAAGTAAGACGGCTAGGCCTCGCTTCACCTTGCTCCCGCTAAAGGTTTTCATACAGGCATTGAGATTTGTTTCTCCTTCGGGCTTTAAACCTTCAAGGAAATTCAGAAGTCGAAACACTTTGCCTTTACTCCGCACCTGTAGCATTCCAGCGGCGGTCTGGGGCAAAGAATCCTTGAAGGGAATGACATAGACTCGATCGAGCCCCGCCAAACCAAGATATCCAATGGCCGCGGCCATCCTTCGAAGAAAATGAAACTTGTATGGCATACCGAAATCGCTGGAACCAGAGCAGTCCAGGAGAAGATAGATATGAAGGTCTTCTTCTTCTTCGAAGAGTTTAAGAAAGAGCTGCTCGGTTCGAAAGAACACATTCCAATCGATAAACCGAAAGTCGTCACCGGGAGCATAGGGGCGGTGATCAGCGAACTCGACACTCACACCTTTCTGTCGGCTGCGCCTCTCGGCTTTCAACTGGCCTGAGAGGATTTTCCTGGCGATAATATGGAGATACTCGAGCGTTTCGAGGAAGTTGTCCCCAAACAAGGGTGCGTCTCGATCGTCGAGTTGCTGTGTTTCAGGGATGGTCACAGCGGTTACGAAGCGTTCGTGCTGATCGAATCGAGGATCTCTCCGACGATCTCGTCTGTTGGCGTTTCTTCTGCCTCGCCTTCGAAATTTAGGAGCACTCGATGGCGCAATGAAGGGATGGCAACGGACCTAAGATCGTCGATGGAAACGTTGAATCGACCGTCGAGAAGGGCTCGAACTTTACTACCAAGGATCATGCCCTGAAGTCCCCGCGGGCTGGCTCCGTATTTAACGTATTTCTTGACCATCGGCGTTGCAAACTCGGAATCTGGGTGGCTGGCGATAACCACCTTAGCGGCGAATTCCTCGACATGTTCGGCAATAGGTATCGCTCGTACTATTTGTTGAAGCTTCACGACTTCGGTGCTCTTGATAACCGCGGACGCTTTGGTTTCTTTTCCTGCAGTTGTCCTCCGAGCGACTTCGATCAGGTCTTTGAGCGAAGGGAAGGAGACGAGGAGTTTGAATTGAAATCGATCCATTTGAGCTTCCGGCAACGGGTAAGTGCCTTCCATCTCGAGCGGATTCTGGGTTGCCATGACAAAGAAGGGTGGCTTGAGAATATGCTGCTCTCCATAGACGGTGACTGATTTTTCCTGCATGGCTTCAAGCAAGGCAGACTGTGTTTTTGGCGTCGCCCGATTAATCTCGTCAGCAAGAAGCACTTGGGTGAACACGGGGCCCGGCTGAAACTTGAAGTGTTTTCTTCCCGTGGTGTCTTCATGAACAACACGGGTGCCGATGATGTCCGAGGGCATCAAGTCGGGAGTGAATTGGATTCGCGAAAATTTGCTGGCAATGGTGTTGGCGAGCGTGTTGACGAGTACGGTCTTTCCAATTCCGGGGACGCCTTCAAGAAGAACGTGGCCGCCGGAGAAAAGCCCGGTTAAGACATCCTCGATGAGCCGATCCTGGCCGACAATGACCTTGGAAATCTCCTTGTGAATCTTATCGAATCCTGCCGCGAATTTCGTCGCGTCCCTCTTGAATTTTGCAGTTGGATCTGGCATGTGTCCCTTAGTCGACTTCGTTGATTCCTTCGGGGCGATCATCAGTGGTGCTGTGATAGCCATTGTTCACTCCTTCAAACGATTTCGCGGAGAAATCCATAGAGAGTGAATAAAACACTTCCTTCTCGGCTCGCTGCGCGGCCTGTCCGATTGACTACGTTATTGGGTCAGTCGAGTCCTATGAAACGGAAAGGGGCTTACTCCTTAGGGCGAATCGTCTGAAAGTAGCGTTTGACGTGAAAGCGATGGCTGAGTGGGATGGTTTCACTCTCAATCGCTTCCTCTGCGACTGCGGCGAACTCGGCGTGAATGTCTTTCATTGCGAGCTGACTTGGTGACAGTTGCCCTTCGGTGATTTCCGTCTCTGTTTCGACAGGTCCATCACCGGCTTGGCCCGCGACTTGAAGAAGCTGTCGATAACTCTCTTCTAGGCGACTAGGATCCGTGAGGGGTTCGTCAGAAGAGCCATTGCCCGCTCTAAGGCCCCCTTCCTTATTACTCTTTGATTTCGGAGCAAGAGAATAGCCCCCGATGTTTGAGTTGCACTGTCCGATACAAGCTTTGCATTGGCCCAATTTGTTACAGGCCATCGCCATTTTCCGAGCCTTGTTCACCTTCTTTAACTTATCGCCCATCGATTTGCAGGCGGAACAAAAGCCTTCGGTGTCGGAACTCTCGAGCGCTTCAGCTGCAGAGGAGAACTCGCCGCTGAAAGAGTTGCTTGATGGCTTTCCGAGTTTCGCGGCCGCTGCACCGAAATTCATGGCCAATTGTTTCTTCTCTTCATCACTGAGGCCTTCTTTGCGCGCTTGTTCCGTGAGCTTTGCTAGTTCTTCAGCGGCTTTGTCTAGGTCCTTTTCCTGGATCGCTGTGGCCACTTGCTGCGTGCTAGCACTCCCCATCAGATGGGGGACGACCACGTTGAGTTCGCCTTCGAGATGCTGCACTCCGAGTTGTTCAGTTTTTTGCCGCAGTTCCTCATCGAGACGAGCGAGTTCAATCATTAGATCGCGATCGGAGAGTTCGCCCTGTTCGAAGTCTTTCTGAAGTTCGCGAAGTTTTTCTAGTGTTGCCTGCAATTCTGGATCATCGTCATCAGCAACAAGCTCTTCTTCCAGTGCTTTGAGTTCCTCTAGTTGTAGCTGCTTCGTTTGATCTATGGAGGCCTCAACAGTATCAACGATAAGGAGATTGGGGGCGAAGAGGCTGGCAATGAGTAGCATTGTTCCTAGAGCGAACCAGCGACCGTGGGCTGGGAGCCGGAGGCGAAAGAGTTGTCCCGCATTGATTTGCTGGGCGTGTTCGACGGCATCGGATATTTGCAATTTCTCAGGGACGCTGTGGCCCGTAGTTTTCGCGAGGAATTGCAAGGCACTTGTGACCCGGTCTTGCAGCTTTGCTTTCTCATCGAGTGCGAGCGCCGCATTGAAATGTGCCTTCTGATTAGCAAAGGCTCTGTAGAGAGCGATTGTGACCGTACTTCCCATGCAGGCGAGAATGATCCAGACTGAGCTGATTTCAGAGCCTCGAAATTGATTGATTGCGATCGCCATCGCCGAAATCGGAAAGACAAGGGTCGCTGTCTTGATGCCGTAATCGAAGAGATCTTGGGCTAAAAGCTTTCGGCGAATCGAAGTGAGGAGGGAGGTTAGCCGCCTACGTTCTTCCGATTGGGATTCTGATTCCGGGTTATTCATCTTGGCGCTCTCTTATATCATATTGGATTGGGTTTCTATAATGCGTCTTCCCTGCCATCCCTACGACCTCCCATTGAACCGTTAGTTCTAACATTGCCAATGTTGAGGCGTCAAGTATTCCACTGGTTACTACCGTCCGGCCCTAGTAAGCTCGCTCAATGCCATGAATCTTCTTTTTCCTAATGTGCGACATAAGTGTCTGTATGGGCACTTTGTGGCTTGTTTTCTTCGGCCGGCTTCTAGCTGCAGCCACGGATAGAGTATTCGTATTCCAGAGTATGACGATTAGGAGGCGGAAATCGTTCAAATTAAACGGATATTGATATCTTTCTGCGGTGTCCTTGGTGTTCGAGGCCTGTTCCGGAGGAGCGCTTCATAAGGTGAGACGATGGCTCGTATCGGGGGGCGCGCTGGCTACTCGATGGAGGGTGTGTTAGAGTTCGAGTCTGGACATGAACTCTCTATTGATGATGGTGCAGCTGTCTGAGCTGCTCGGGCTTGTTCTCGTGGTTTTGGCTCTTGCTGTGTGGACAATGCTCAGGATGAAATCTTAGGAGCGGTCGCTGGATGTTCCTTGCCAGCCTATCACGGCTTGGTCAGACTATGATTGGCCGCGTTGAAGGCGTTGTGGCCGGTGGATTTGCCTGGCAAAACTTCTTTCTCCCAAACAGGTAGATGAGCGGCGTGTTCCGCGATAATGGTGTCCATGGTCTCGTCCCCGGCTAGGTTTGTCCATTCGTTGGGATCGCTGCGGTGGTCGTAGAGTTCCTGAGAGCCATCGCGGTATTGAATGAATCGGTAGTGGCTGGAGCGAACGGCATAGTTGCCAGGTCCGAAACTCGTGATCGCTGGATGGGGCCAGTGGGCATCGGGGACTTGCATGAGAGGAACGAGGCTTTGTCCTTCTTGCCGTAGATCGGCTTCGAGGCCGGTGAGTTCCAACAGGGTAGGGAAAATATCCAGGAGTTCGGCCGGTCGTTGGGTCTGTTGGTCAGCTGCGAATCCGGGAGCGGAGATGATGATTGGCACTCGAGTGCCATCTTCCCACAGGGTCCGCTTGGCCCAGCGTTGCTTCTCGCCTAGGTGAAAGCCGTGATCGGAAAAGAGAACGATGATAGTGTTGTCGGCGTGGGGACTGGCATCAAGGGCATCAAGGACTTTTCCCAGACAGTGATCCGCAAAGGAAACGGATGCCAAGTAGGATTGAACGGCATGCTCCCATTGACCGGCTGACTTGACCCATTCGTGGAGAGGAGACACGTGTTCCTTATTGGTAAGATCAATCGCGTACTGGCTCAGGTCTGATCGGTCGTTGAGTTGAACCTTCGGAAGTTCGATTTGATTTCGGGGATGGAGGTCAAACCATCGTTGGCTCGCGTACATGGGGACGTGGGGACGATAGAAGCCCACGCCTAATAGAAAGGGTTGTTTGTAGTCTTGTTGAAGTTTGTTGACAGCCCAATGGGTCGCTTTCATATCGGGCATCTCTTCATCGTTATTGGGAAAGACGCCCCAGTCCCAAAGCGGATGCCCGTGAGGCTGGGATAGTTTTTCTTTCGGGCGAGGTCCGAATCCCCCGTTGTTGCCACCATATTCTTTGAAATATTGTTTGTCGTTTCCGTGAAAAAGCTTGCCGACTGCCATGGTGTGATAGCCGTTGGCTGCCAGGTGTTCGGGCAATGTCAGGACGCCCTCGAGGGCCGGTGCCTGGCTTAAGGGCGGGCTTAAGAAGTAAATGCCCGTTGAGTGAGGATATCGTCCGGTCATGAGACTCGCCCGGGACGGATTGCAGACCGGTGATTGGCAATGGGCGTTGCTAAAGAGCGTCCCTCGCTTGGCCAATCGATCTATGTTCGGGGTCAGTGCTTGAGGGTGTCCTCCGAGGCATCCGACCCAGTCATTGAGGTCATCTATCGACAGTAAGAGGATATTGGGGCGCTCAGCGCCTTTGAGTTGTCCGCCGAGACCGAGTAGAACGAAGAATGAGACAGACCAAATAATTGAAGTGCTTCGCATGAGTCAGGATTTCTTAAGTTGGGAGTTTCAGCAGCTTAAGGAAGCGAACGATTCTTGGCAATCCCGAGGGTCTCTCCCGGCCCTAGCATAAACCGGCGACTCGGAGGTATGATTGAGATCAGGGATGATCATTGGCTTGTGTCGCGGCGAGAATCGAGCAAGGCCGTTGCTGCTGATGTGTCGGCCGTCGGATTCGATTTCCCGGGGCCTAGTTCGGGATCGAATCCCGTTCTGCGCGCCTCGAATTCGACGGCGTTTTGAGTGCTTTTCGGCTGCTGCTCCGCTCCCTATCTCTGTTTCAGTCGTGAGTTGATGGCCGCCTTGCTATCCTTGTTTGATCGATACATGTTTTTCATAAGTCTCCTGTAGATATCATCTTAGATATTCCGGCTTGTTCCCATGGGAGCATCGTGGTGTGGTCTAAAGTTGACTCCAGGATGTCTGGAATTGAGCGGTTCTCTTGTGAAACGGCTGAGTGACAATCGGTCTGTCTTGGGGAGATTTGGCAAGAAACGATGATGAAGCCAATTGACTCGTTGACCTTACCTGCTGTTTTATGGCGGGACTTATGGCGAAAATTGCACGAGCTCTCATTTCTGTGTCTGATAAATCCGGTTTGGTGCCCTTGGCTCAGACCTTGGTCGATGCCGGCGTGCAGATCATTTCTACTGGCGGGACGGCAAAGGCGCTCCAAGCAGCGGGCCTGGACGTGACGGAGCTTAGTAATCACACTGGCTTTCCCGAGATGTTAGATGGTCGCGTAAAAACGCTCCATCCTAAGGTTCATGGCGGACTCTTGTATGTTCGTGGCAACGAAACGCATGAGGCAGCGGTTGCTGAACACGATATTGCCCCGATTGATCTGGTGATCGTGAATCTTTACCCTTTTGAGGCGACGGTGGCTAAACCGGATGTCACTCTCGAGGAAGCAATCGAGAATATTGATATTGGGGGGCCATCAATGTTACGTAGCGCGGCAAAGAATCATCGCAGCGTCACGGTGATTGTTGACCCTGATGATTATGAGACGGTGGCGGAGCAGGTGCGAGACCAGGGTGAAACCACCCTGGCGCTTCGACAACGGCTGGCAGCGAAGGTCTATGCCCGGACGGCTGCCTATGACAAGGCAATCACAACGTTCTTAGGAAAGGCATTCGACGACGGAGCCGGTGAGCCTGAGACTGATACTTCATTGCCTGAATCGCTCGAGCTGAGTCTGCCGCGCGTTCAGACCCTTCGCTACGGTGAGAATCCGCATCAAGAGGCCGCCTTGTACGGGAATTTCAACGACTTTTTCTCCCAACTCCACGGGAAAGCTCTCTCTTATAATAACATTCTGGATTTGACGGCTGCGGCAAGCCTGATTGCCGAGTTTGATGGCTTTCCGCCCACCCTGGCGATTTTGAAGCACACCAATCCTTGTGGGGTTGGCCAGGCCAATTCGTTGAGGGAAGCTTGGGATAAGGCCTTTGCGACCGATCGTCAGGCTCCCTTTGGTGGAATCATCGTTTCGAACACAGTGATGGATGGGCCGTGTGCCGAGGCGATACGTGAGATTTTCAGTGAGGTTATCGTCGCGCCGGAGTTTGCTCCCGAGGCGTTGGAAATTTTAACAAAGAAAAAGAATCTCCGCCTCCTCAAGATGCATCAGTTCCCGCATCAGAAGTCGGATCTACAGTTGCGCGCTGTCGGCGCCGGTTCGGTGCTGGTTCAGGGTGCGGATACCTATCTCGTGCCGGAATCCGATCTGAAGGTCGTTACCCAGCGGGCTCCTAGTGACGATGAGCTCGCGGCGATGAAGTTTGGCTGGCGCATTGTGAAGCATGTGAAATCCAATGCCATCGTCTATACGGGATCTGATCGAACTTTGGGGATTGGTGCCGGGCAAATGAGCCGGGTTGATTCGAGTCGTATTGCGGTTTGGAAGGCTGGTGAAGTGGATCTTTCGCTCAAGGGGAGTGTGGTTTGTAGTGATGCGTTTTTCCCCTTTGCTGATGGCTTGATTGCGGCGGCAGAGGCGGGTGCAACGGCGGCGATACAGCCTGGTGGTTCAATGCGAGATCAGGAAGTGATTGACGCCGCGAATGAGCGCGGGGTGGCTATGGTCTTTACCGGAAATCGCCATTTTCGCCATTAGGCTTCGAGAGTGCGGCAGCCTCAGATCCAGTGGGTATGGTATTCATGGGATCGATGAGGCTGAGCTACTCTGGGCGACTGACGGTGAATGTCTTGCCGATGCTCGCATAGTCATCGCCACCGAGTCGCGCGAGAGGGTTGAGCAAGCTCGGATCGACCTTTGGCGCCGCTGAGCTGGCATCGCCAAGGATGCCGTCGGCAATGTGGATCTGTTCGATCTGACCAAGGATCAGGCCTTGCGGCGTCTCTCCGATTTCGATCACCTGGTGGAGACGGCAGAGCATGGCAATCGGGGCTTCTGCTAAACGTGGTAGTCGCCAAGACGGTTCCTGAATCGTGGGCAAATCGTTGGCGGTGACTTCCGATGTTCCGTAGGGAAGGGAAGCGGCTGTGGCGCTGACCTGGGCGGCCTGGCTTGCCATTGGGAGATGCACGACAAAGTGACCGCGCTCTTCAATGTTCTTCCACGTGTCTTTCTTCGAACCATCGCGCTTCTTTCCTGCCGAGATTGAGATGATTGGTGGTTTGCTCGACACTCCGTTGAAGTAGGAGAAGGGAGCTAGATTGTGAGTGTTGTCACCATTATCACTGAGAACCCAAGCGATGGGGCGGGGAACGATGCATTGAATCATCAATCCATAGATGGCGCTCGGAGCAAGGCTTGCCAGTTCAATATTCATGCTTGGCTTTGTAACAGATTGCTTATGGCGAAGCGAGATTCTCTCTCAAATGGGCTCGAAGTTGGTCGATTGCCCAAGCGGTCGATCCGATGGTGATCAGGAGACCAAAAACGATGCGAGAAATGATAAGGTCGAATGAACCCACCGAGATCCCCGAGACGAATCCTACGCCCGTTATAGCCATCAGCGATGCGATGCCGAACCACGGAAGGAAGAGAATAATTCCGACAGATATGAGCCAGGCTCGGGTGGTGTTGCGAGCCGTTAGTCCCCAGCGAAGTCCGAGCCAGGCAAGCGCGTAGGTGTCTACGATCAATCCGCTCAGGGCGAGGAACATCCAACCCAGCCACCATTTGTTCCCGAAGGCCAGGGTCAATCGATCACTAGCGAAGTAGGATGCGAGAAGGTCGACTCCGATCAAGAGAGCGATGGGTGGTAAGAAGATTCGTTTCAGTCCGATCAGCCAGCCGTCGAGGATCAGATCCCAATCGAGTGGGGTTGTCAGAGTCAGTTCGAGCATGCCGGATCGACGCATCTCGGTCATGAGGTGACAGGCGATCCATCCTACCCACAGTTTTGTTAGGAGATGCCACGAGATCAGAACGGCGAAGAATGCTTCGACACTTGAAGTCATTCGCGCCAAGGCCACAAAGAGGATGCCGGAGACGACAATGAGCCCAAGGCCGATCGCTAGTCTGTGCGTTCTGTTGCCGTACTTGAGTATCAATAACCATGAGATAGGATTCTCGTTCTTAGTATCCTCACTCTCAACGGGAACGCCGCTCATAGGGGAGTGATCCAGTTTTAGAAAAGCACGCCATTTGAGATTCTGATTCGGAGCGTCAGTTCGCCAATGAGAGCGGAGCCATTTTCCGGCCAGACCTAAGATTCCCCAACTCAGCAGGTGCTGCATGAGTAGGCTTATCACGAATCTCGATAGCTGGAATCTCGGACTGATCGGATCGCACAATTGGAAGCTAGAGAGAGGGCTGAACAAGGCCCAGCCACTTGGTGGCGCGGTAGGCGTGATGGTGTTGCTTGTTGGGGGCAAAGTGGCCAACGGTAGGGCGCAAATAATCCCGAGTAGAATCAGTCCGAGCAACAGGGCTGTTCTTCCTTCCCGGGCGAAACAGGATGCCAAGAGTCCCGTTGCCAGGGCGAGAAAGATACTGTTCAAGCCTAGGGCGATTACGGACGCCAATTCCATCAAGGTCACGCCTCCGGCCAGAATGGCAAGCGACAGGGTCAGGCTACAGGCTAGAATCCCCTGGATCGCTCCGGTTCCCGTGGCAACGAGTTTTCCGATGAGTATTTCGAAGGGCGTCAGTCGGGTCAATTGGAGGAGCTCTAGTGTTCGCTCTCTTCGTTCACTAGTCAGGGAATCGGCGGCGAGGAAGAGTGCCATCATCATGCCATAGGCTAACATCATTCCGGACATCCACCAGAACACGCCTCGGCTAGCGGTACCTACGAGCGCGATGTTGTGGGAGCCGGGGAGGATGAAGCCGATGCCGACTAGAGAGGTCAGAATACCACTGATCAATCGGAATCGGTAGGTTCGCGGGCTGCGGGCAGCGATGCGAAGCTCCCGTTCAATGAGAGGGGGAAGGCCCATAGCAATTGGCAAACGCGAGTGATCTAGGGCGTGAATACCCAGCTCAAGTAGCCTGCCAGTAATTCAGGGGCGAAGAAAAGCACGGCTTGAATCGTGATGCTAAAGCCGCCGAGAATGAAGCCTGCTAACGCGTACTTGTGTGCTGGGTTCCAGCGAGTGTTGCTTTCCTTGAGGGTCTTTCTTCCAATCCAAAGGCTAAGTCCCGCTAGGGGGAGTCCAAGGAGCGGCACCAAGCCAAGCAATCCCATGGTGTAGACGCGGAGCGAGCGTTCCGCGAGCCGAACCTTGAGCATAGGATCGAGGTTTGTCATCACTGAGTATTGACAGTCTCAGGCGGGAAATTTGTATAACTAAGCTTCGATTGTTGCGCGAGCCGCTCCGTTTGTTGGCTATCGATTAAGCTGATTTCCCGTCGTAACTGGGCCAGGCTACGAGCGTTCACAATCGCCAGTGTGATGACCAAGGCAACGAGGGCGAAGATCGCAACCGTTGCGTAGCCGGAATTCTTTTTCTCAACGGGCCTGGGACGCTTCATTCGGTGTCTCCTTTCTCCTGGGGTGTTGAGACCGCTAGGAAGCTAAAACGAGGGTCGATGCGGACGGTTTTTTTCTTTGTTTTGAGATGGATCTCCCATCGCCAGGCACTGACCTGATCGCGGGTTTCTTTAATAAAGCGACAATCAGCGACGCCACCGAGGAATGGCGAAGCGGCTGAGCCATCTCCAATGCTCCGCCAGAGCGTTTCGTCCTCAAATCGATAGCTGACCAAGTCATCATGGTTTCTCAATTCCAACCGGACGGTGGTGTCGTTTTCGGTTAATACGGCGACTGATTCGGCAGAACGAATATCTGCCCGCCAGATCTCGCCGGCGCGAAGCACTCGAGTGATGTCATTATTGTTGCGCTCGAGGTCTCGATGAAAGCCTAGGAGCCTCAGATACATGTTAAGCCCAAGTCCCACAATCAACATCACGAGGGCGATGTAGACCATACACTCCACCAAGGCAATCGCTCTGCGGCGAGACTGTCTTCGCTCTGTAGGCGATTGGAATTGGGTCTTCATTCTTTGGTCTAGTGAGGTAGAGGAAAGCTTCGGTGCACGGGACCGCCGTAGCCTCGGTTCTTGGGTTTCCACGAAAGCCGTATCTCGGAGTCGGACCGGTCGAGGGTAAACCGACCCTCTGGCAGAACGGCTGCCGCTTCGCCTGTGACCAAATAGCGATGGCTGCCGAATTCAAATTGCTGCCATTCACCAGCCTGGAGGATTTCTGCTTCTCCATCAACGATGCCCATTGCTACCGAACGATAGTAGAGGGCTCGGCAAAGCCGTCGTTCCTCGCGAATGTTGCTTGTGAGAGGAAGGATCGCAACCACTAGAATCACCATGGCGAAGACGAGGTCGAGCTGAAGACTTCCCCGCTGTCTTGCGAGAGAACGTGCGCGCGGGTTTTTGTGCTGTGATTGCCTTACCATAGGGATCCTTGTTCGATAATTTGCGTGATAAGGTGAAAGGTGCTAATCGAAATGGTGGCTGCAATCAGTCCGTTGAGCAGAATCATGCCGACGGAAAAGACCTGAGCGGAGAGTTGTTCCTGTTGCCTGGCTTTCGTGTGCAGGCACTCCCACCAACCCTTGAGTGCCGCTTGGAAGCCGTTGGGCTGATGTGCCGCTAGACGGAGACGCCAAGAAAGCTCAGGGGTGGCGTCGAGCCGTGTGATCGCTGTCTCAAGTGACTCCCCATTTGCCAGAGCCTGAGTGCAGCGTTTGACTCTGCCTTTGAGAACCTGATTCGAACTTGCCGTTGCTGCGAGAGTCAAGGCTTCTGATTCTGGAACCCCGGAATCGAGAAGTACGCCCAGCATGATCGAAAAGTTTCGGAGTAGTCGTTTTCGATGCCAAGGAATAGACATCGCTACGGCGTGAGTGACGGGGGCGATGCCGTTTTCAATCCAATGCCTCAAGCGAGGGCCTCCGACGTAGAACAGAGCCCCGAGGTAATAGAGGCCGTATAAGATGGAGAGAACTACCAGAACCTTAGGCAGCAGGGCAGTCGCATATTGGATCACGGGAAGTGATCGGACTCCATAGTCTTCGCCAATCATTTGGATCTTTGGCCAGACTTGATAGATGAAGAGCATGAGTGTGAGTAAGCTGGGAAGGGCGACAAACAGTCCCATCAACAGGTGGTTCGTCACGTTCCTCACTGTCGCCGCAGCGTCAGTGAGATGCGTTTGGCACGCCGGAAGTACTTTGTTGAGGCTTCCCAGGGATTCGCCGACGCTCAGAATGCCGGCGATAGTTTCAGGCAGTAAGCGAGGAACTCTTCGTAGCCCTTCTGCAAGGCTGTGCCCTGATTCGAGATAGCCCGCGAGAAGATGGAAGCGAACCCCTAGAGCAGGGTCCTTGGTCTGTGAAAGCTCTTTGATCGCCTGGGTTGGGTGGTAGTGTTGGGTAGCTTGAAGTTCAAGGAGATCAACGAGAATCCGTGCCCGTTCTTGTCGTCTCAGCGGGAGGGATACCAAGTAGTAAAGCCCATAGCAAAAGGCCGCTAAAGGGAGGTACACCGCCATCATCAAGGTCGCGATGTTAAAGAAGGTTTGGATGAGAGATAGGGACATCGCTATATACCGCCGAGGGCGTCCAATACCGTGGTCATAGATTGAATCATGGGAAATATCTGGAGGATCAATAATGTCACAGTGAAGAGAAGGGACACCGGGACTGCTGCCACCATAAAGAGGTTGGAGCGATAATCTGCCCGGCGTCCGTAAAGGACAGCGGCTTTCTCAAAACCCTCTGCGATTGATTCGCCAGAGCTTGCGATAAGCCAGATAAAGAGGGGTGGGAAGCTGCGGCTTCCTTTTGCGATCGCAGCGAAATCCGATTCTCCGTTGGAAAGCTGTTCCCTCCACCGGGTGAGATCCTGTTTGGTTCGCGCGTGGGGTTCCATGAATTGTAGGAAGTCGAAGGTTTTATCAAGCGTTAGTCCTCCCTTCGTGAGGGTGGCGCAGGCAGCAGCGGTTTGGGCGAGACTGGCTTCACGAAAACCAGGTAGGTGCCAGCGAGCCATTTGCCTCAGTTTTGGGATGCAGACGAGGGCTAGGGCAATCAGTAGGAGGACCCCAAAAATGGCCGGGGATAGGATGATGAGTGAGCGATAAAGTCCGAAGACGAACCCTGATTGCTGCTTGGAAATGTAGATATCACTGAACTGCTCGACCATGCTGGTGTAGAGTTCGGTGAAGGAGTAAGCAAGAAAACTAGACACTAGGAAAGCGGTCAGGAGGACCAGGATCGGATAGACGCTGACGCTTCGGAATCGGCTCCAGAGTAGGCTGGATCGATGATAGTGATCTGCGAGAAGGATCAGGATTTGATTGAGTTGACCAGACTTCGCCCCTGCATTGACGAGTCGCTTGTAAAGGCTGGGAAAGGAACGCTTGTTGATGGCATCGGCTAAGGGGCTTCCCTGTGCCAGGTCTTTGACCAGGAGATCGGTCTCGCGCTTCAGTGGACCCTTTTGAAGATCGCGGGAGAGTTCAGCAAGCGCCCCTTCCAGTGGGAGGCCGCTCTTTAGCATGCTAGCGAGCTGCTGATTGTAGAAGGCCAGTTCTTCGGATTTCATATTCCCAGTATTCGGTTGATCTCTCGATTGTCGGTAACCTGGAGATTGATCAGTTTCTCGGCCGCTTGTTTCAGGTTTGGGCTCGGCGTTCGGGTAAAGGGTCTTCCTTGTTGAAGCGTGGCAAAATCTTGTTCCCCAATGGTGAGTGTCTCAACGAGCGGGACTCGTCCATGGTAGCCCGTATGAGCGCATTGCTCGCAGCCACGGGCGTCACAGTTTTCACAGCAGCGTCGAACGAGCCGTTGATTCACGATCACTTTCAATACGGCGGTTAAAGCGAAATGGTCGTCGACCATCACTCGGAGGCGATCGATAACCCCGTGACAGGAGCCCGCGTGAAGTGTCGCAATCACTTGGTGACCTGTTAGCGCGGCGCGAATCGCAATGTCGGCTGTTTCGTCGTCTCGAATTTCTCCGATGACGATCACTTCCGGATCTTGGCGGAGCAGGTGCCGGATGGATTTGGGGAAGTTGAGTCCTCTCACCTCGTTGATCTCCGTTTGCATGATCCCCGGGATGATCTGCTCTACCGGATCTTCAACGGTAATGATGTGTCGGCTATCGCTGCTTAGAAGGTGTTTGAGGCAACTGTAAATGGTGGTGGTTTTTCCGCTCCCCGATGGGCCCGTTAAGAGCATCAGTCCCTGTCGTTGATGGAGGAATCCTTGCAGAATGTTAAAGGTGCCGAGGTCAAGACCAAGTTGATCGAGTGGCTTGATCGTCTCTTCGGTGAATAAGCGGATGACTATTTTCTCCCCTGATACCGTCGGATAGGTCGAGACGCGGAGCTCGTGTTCGATGCCCGCGTCGTTCCGATCGATGCGCCCATCTTGTGGGATGGAATGCTCGTAGGTCTTGAGTTTGGCGAGGAACTTGATCCGGCCGATGACGAGGGATGCGACTTCCGCAGAGAGGGACTCTGTCTTGCTGAGAACGCCATCCAGGCGAAACGAGACGTCGGCGGATCCGTCCTGTTGAGGTTGGATATGGATATCACTGACCGAGGCGTTTTGAGCTGCCTTGATCAGTCGACTACAGATTTCAGGTGCGGATTCAAGGAGAGGCTCAGGCTGTGGTTTTTGCTGCATTGCTTTCTCCTTGTTTCCGATCGACCTGTCCTTACTTGGTTCTCGTTCTGATTGACATTGCTTGACGAGAATCGTGTCAGAGAAAGTTGTTACTTCGGAATTTTCTCAAGTTCCTCCCAACGGGCATAGAGACGTTCGGTGTCTTTGCGTGCTTTTTCGAGCGTTTCGTTGAGTTCCTTGGCCCTAGTCCCGTGTTCTTGATGGAAGGTCGGTGAGGCAAAGAGCAATTCGATGCGCTCGATTTCCTGTTCTATTTCCAGGATGCGTTCTTCCATTCCTTCGAGCTCTTTCGCTTCC
>OJGU01000300.1_pt1 | contig 31980 bp, 28 predicted proteins | sample 1594741 | NCBI WGS metagenome assembly OJGU01 (sample SAMN05416841, study PRJEB24817) | seawater metagenome | isolation source: Sea water | place: Canada:Atlantic | collected 2013-07
CTACACTAGATCGCTCGTCGGCAGCGTCAGATGTGTATAAGAGACAGAACTTCTTTGGCGACTCGGTGGACGATCTCTACCTGAAGTCCGAGCTCTTTAGCGAAGCCAACGAGAGGAATCATGATTTCAGGTTTCGCTTTGATCCCTTTCTTCTGAACCTTTGCCGCCGCCTCAAAGATGGCGCGTACCTGCATTTCGGCGATTTCAGGATAGACGATGCTGAGTCGACAACCGCGATGACCGAGCATCGGATTGAACTCGTGCAAGTCGTGGACTCGCTTGGTGATGACTTCGACAGACACGCCGAGTTGCTCGGCTAGCTGTGACTGAGCAGCGTGATCGTGTGGCAAGAACTCGTGCAATGGCGGATCTAGCAATCGAACGGTTGCTGGCAAGCCGTTCAAGGCCTTGAAGATACCTCGAAAATCGCTTCGCTGATAGGGAAGTAATTTCTTCAACGCTTTGGCGCGGTCTTCGATTTTCTCTGCAAGGATCATTTCGCGGACGGCGTCGATGCGATTGCCTTCGAAGAACATGTGCTCTGTTCGGCAAAGGCCGATACCGGTGGCACCGAACGCGATGGCATTCTTCGTCTGCTCTGGTGTGTCCGCATTGGTTCGGACATCCATCTTGCTTGCCTTACCACACCAGGTCATCAATTGGGCGAAGTTTTGGTAGGTAGGGCTCTTCTTGGGATTGAGCTTCTTATTGACCAAGACTTGAATCACTTCTGAAGGAGCGGTTTTGACCTGCCCAGCGTAGATTTCGCCGGAGGTGCCATCGATAGAAAGATGGTCGCCTTCTTTGAATTTGGCTTTCCCGGCGCGGACGGTCTTCTTGGCATAATCGACATGTAGATCGGCTGCCCCGCAGACGCAGACCTTACCCATTTGACGTGCTACAAGGGCTGCGTGAGAGCTGACACCGCCTCGAGCGGTCAAGATGCCCTCGGCAGCGATCATTCCTCGAAGATCCTCTGGAGAGGTCTCGACTCGAACCAGGAGGACTCGTTCTCCGCGATCAGCTGCCTCAACGGCGCGGTCAGCATTGAGATAGATGCGGCCGGTAGCGGCGCCAGGACCGGCGGGAAGGCCGGTGGCAATGACTTTCGCCGCTTTGATTGCTTGACGATCGAAGATTGGTGCGAGCACTTGATCCAGCTGGTCAGCAGGCACTCGAGTGACGGCTGTTTGCCAGTCGATCAGGCGCTCTTTGACCATTTCACAGGCAATCCTTACGGCGGCAACACCAGTACGCTTGCCGTTGCGCGTCTGCAACATGAATACCGTGCCTTCTTCGATGGTAAACTCGAAGTCCTGCATGTCGGTAAAATGGGTTTCCAAGACTTTCCGGATTCGATCCAGCTCTTTGTAAGGTCCAGGCATTGCCTTTTTCAATTCAGCAACCGGCTCTGGTGTGCGAACACCTGCGACAACATCTTCGCCTTGGGCGTTGATAAGAAACTCACCATAGAAAACCTTCTCACCGGTGGCTGGGTCGCGGGTGAACGCAACGCCGGATCCGGAATTCTCACCGGTATTTCCGAAGACCATGGCTTGCACATTCACGGCTGTACCCCAGGCAGCAGGGATACCGTATTTTCGGCGGTAAACGATGGCTCGATCGTTCATCCATGAACCAAAGACGGCACCAACGGCACCTTCGAGTTGCTTCCACGGATCATTAGGGAAGGCTTTTCCTGTGCGGTCCTTAACGAGTTTTTTGAATCGTCCAACCAATAGTTTAACGGCTTCTGCATCTAGGCGGGTGTCTTCGACTTCGCGCTCTTTCGGAAAGAGTTCTGCTTTTAGAGCGTCGATTTCTGCCTCAAAGGGCTCTTCGTCTTCGTCTGGCGTTTTTTGTACTCCCATCACGACATCTCCATACATTTGGATGAAACGACGGTAGCAATCCCACGCGAAACGAGGATTGCCCGAGGACGCAGCTAAGGCCTCAACGGTTTGGTCATTGAGTCCGAGGTTAAGGATGGTGTCCATCATTCCAGGCATGGAATCACGAGCCCCGGATCGAACAGCAACGAGAAGCGGTTTTTTGACATCACCAAACTTCTTGCCAAGAATGCGTTCCATATTACGAACACCTGCCTCCATCTGACTCTTTAGTTCAGTGGGGTACTTGTGCTTGTTGTCGTAATAGTGAGTGCAGACCTCGGTAGAAATCGTAAATCCAGGAGGAACAGGCAAGCCGATGCGTGTCATCTCTGCAAGATTAGCTCCTTTGCCGCCAAGGAGTTCCTTCATCTTGCCGTTACCGTCGGCTTTGTTTTTTCCGAATGTATAAACGTATTTCGTCTTCTTTGCGTTGGCCATAATTCGATTTGACTAGTCTTGGAGATCCGGGGGAACTCCCGTTTTGGTACCACTGACCAAAATGAGCGAGGAATGTAGCAGAGAGCAATCACGTGTCAATTGTTGAGTTGTTTTGTCAAGTCTCAAGTCGTTGTGTGGCTGTGATTCCCTGAGGGCGTTAGGGGTTAGGTTTGGTTTGTTCGTCTGATGGGTTCGTGGGATTCGTACGCGTGTCTCGACGAAGGGGGATTACAATGACGCTAGGCTTTTGCAGTTTGATGAGAGTGATCCTTTGATAGGCTACTGCTCGGTCAAGTAGGCTGCCGGAGAGTGCTCTTATGAAACGATATCAACTAAAACAGAAGGTGTTCACGCTTGGAGATAGTTACAAGATTTGTGATGAGAATGGTGAGGAACGGGCGAGTGTTCGAAGTCAGTTATTTGCGGTTGGAAAGAAACTTTTCTTGGAGGATCAACAAGGGAATGAGCTTGCAATGATCCGTCAGCAAGTATTTTCCTTCGGTCCGACTTTTGAGATAAGTGTCGGAGGAAAGCAGTTGGCGATTGTGAAGAAGAAGCTCTTCTCTCTATTCAAATGCCGCTTCAGTGTTGATGTACCTGGGCCTCATGATCTCGAAGCGACCGGTAGTTTTCTTGAGCAGGAGTATTCTTTTTCCCGAGGGGGCTACGAGGTCGCCCTGGTTTCCAAGAAGTGGTTCTCATGGTCGGATTCCTACGGTGTGGAGATTCAGGATGGCCAGGATGATATCCTAATCTTAGCGAGTGCGATCGTGATCGATCTTGCTTGCCACGACTCCTAGAGTCCCTGGCCTTGACCATCGGCGCCCGTTCCATCGAGATCGATGAGGATCTCTCTTGGTTCAGCGCCACGGCTCGGTCCAACGATACCGCGATCTTCGATCTGGTCCATGACTCTCGCTGCTCGGGTGTAGCCGATGCGAAGTCGTCGTTGCATGAGTGAGACACTGGCTTTTTGTTCGCGCCGAATGATCTCGATGCACTTCTCGATGAGTTCTTCGTCCTCATCCCCATCCCCGTCACTCGTCACGGGAGCTGGTTTTGAGAGTTGTTCATGAATTTCCGCTTCGTAGCTCGGCGTTGCCTGTTTGGCGATGTGATCGACAACACTCTGTATTTCTTCGTCGGTAATGAGCACGCCCTGGGCACGGATCAGCTTTGCAGAGCCTGGAGGGAGATAGAGCATATCTCCTTTGCCGAGGAGCTTGTCGGCTCCCATGCTGTCGAGAATTGTTCTGGAATCTATTTTGGAGGCCACCTGAAACGCGATACGTGCTGGGATGTTTGCTTTGATCACACCCGTGATAACATCCACGCTGGGACGTTGAGTAGCAACAATACAGTGGATTCCTGCCGCGCGAGCCATCTGAGTGATCCGAGCGATGGCCATTTCGACGTCCGCTGGGGCAACAAGCATCAGATCGGCTAGCTCGTCAATGACGACGACGATATAGCTCAGCTTGTCTGGGATCGCGAATTCCTCATCCCTTGGGACGGTGATCTCTTCGTCTATTTCAACCGCAAAGCCTTCTTCACCTTCTTCGGGCTTTCCATCGAGGTTAAACTCTTTCTGTGGTGGCTCTGGCGGTGGTTCTTTGGGACGATCATTGAACGATTTGATGTTTCTGACCCCCACTTTTGCAAAGATCTGATAGCGTTTTTCCATCTCGTTGACCACCCATCGAAGGGCGAGGACCACTTTCTTGGGGTCTGTGACGACGGGGACGACGAGGTGGGGCAAGACGTTGTATTGTTGGAGCTCGACCACTTTGGGGTCGATCATGACAAATCGTAATTCCTCTGGGGTGTATCGATAGAGGAGGGACGCGATGATAGCGTTGATACAGACGGATTTTCCTGAGCCTGTACTTCCGGCAATCAATAGATGGGGCATCTCGGCTAAATCGACCACCATCGGTTTGCCATAGACGTCCTTGCCAAGAACGAGAGGGAGCCGAGCCTTGGTGTGTTCCCATTCCTCGGATTCCAGGAGATCTCGGATAATGACCTTTGTCTTGATCTTATTGGGGACCTCCACCCCGACGGTTCCTTTTCCGGGAACCGGGGCGAGAATGTTGATTCGTTCGGCCTTAAGGGCGGCTGCGATATTGTTGCTCAGATTGGCGATTCGCTCGAGCTTGATCCCCGGGGCTGGAAGCAATTCGTAGCGGGTTATGGTCGGCCCCTTGGTGATGTCGCCAAGTGTCACTTCCATGCCGAACTGAGCCAATGTGTTTTGCATCAACTTGGCGTTGGCCATGAGGGAATCTCTCGAATCCGTGCTGACAACGTTTGGATCCGGGTGCTCGAGAGAGTCGTAGTTCGGTAGCACATAGTCTCCGATCACAGGAGGCTTGGCCACTGACATCCCTTTTTTCTTCTTCGCTTTGGGCTTTTGAAGGGTCGGTGGTGTCAGTGTGATCTTCGGCTCAGGGGCATTGCCGTTTTCATTCACGGAACCTTTTTTTCCAGGTGCTGGGCTAGGGGCTCGGCCAAGAATGTCAGCACCGGTTGTTGCCGCGACTTCTTGGGCGGGAATGGTCTCTCCTAATTCTACGTCGCCATCTTCGATAGGAACGTCGGTGACCGCATCGTCATCTTGATCAGTAGGTTTCGGACTATTGTTTTTGCGTCGGGTTGACGATGAGGTCACGCTGAGGTCGCGAACTAGGGGTTCGGGGGCCGGTTCGGGCTCGGGGGCGAACTCTTCTTCCTCTGGGAGTTCCTCGTCTTCGGTCTTTGATGAGTCGATTTTCTTGCGGAGCTGTTTCGCTTTTTTGGCCAACTGGCGTTCTTGGCGGATGAGTTCACGCTCTTGGGCGGAGGCGTCGGCATCGAGTCGATCGCGGCGATCTTGATAGCGTTCCCAAAGTTCACGTAAGAAAACACTGATGTCAAAGTTCGTGAAGGCGATCAAACTTGAGGCGTAGATCGTAATGTAAATCACCATCGCTCCCATCTCATTGAAGAGGTAAACGAAGACATAGTTGTTGATGGCGTGCCCGATGAATCCTCCAGCTCCTGTGGAGGAGATCGCGGATCTTAGCTGCAAGAGCGAATCCGAGTAGAGATCTAGTACGCCCATGCAAGAGAGAACGACTCCAAGAGACGCGAATCGGGCTCGATAGGAATGGGAAAGGTACTTGAGAAGGGGGAGGTAGTGGGCTAGTCCGAATCCCAGGAGTAAGACGGGTAAGATGAATGCCGCCCCTCCAAAGATGAAGAAGCTGACATAGGCTGCCCACGCCCCGAATCGTCCCATGAGGTTCTGAATGACCTCGTTCGGGGGTTGTGCGTTGATTGCGAGATCCTTCGCATCGTAGGAACCCAGCGCTCCGAAAAGGAGAACTGCGAAACTGATATAGAGTATACCGAGAATATCAACCGATCCCCGAGTCTCCACCTTTGCTTTGGTGGCTTTCTTTCGTGCCATGTGTGGGGCCTAATGTAGCGCAGGTTCCGTGGAAAGGAAATGCCGGATTGTCAAATCCGTCTGACGGCTTTCCATTTCACCGAAATAATCAAGACTCGCGATTGAATTCTGCCCGTGACAGCAGCGTCAGATCGTGCGACTAAATAGACCCTTGAGATGAAAGTGCTTCAGTCAATTTTCGGGATTTGGATGTTACAGGGACTCTGTTTTGCGTTGAATTCAACGGCTGCCGAAACGATCACAATGAAGACAAGCCTGGGGAGTATGAGCTTTGAACTTTGGTCTCAGACTGCTCCCAAGACGGTAATGAATTTCAAGAAACTCGTTGAAAAGGGTTTTTACGATGGGACGGCCTTCCACCGGGTCATTCGGGGATTCGTGATCTATGGGGGAGATCCGTTGACTAAGGATTCGACTCTGGAGTCGAAATGGGGGACGGGAGGTCCTGGGTATGTGATTGAAGGGGAATTGGGTGATCAGAAACATGATTTTGGGGTGATCTCGATGGCGCATGACGGAAATCCGAATCAAGCAGGGAGCCGTTTTCTCATCTGCCTGGCGCCAAGCCCAGTACTGAACGGTCGCTACACTGCCTTTGGAAAGCTCGTTGGGGGCGCGGATGTGCTGAAAAAAATTGGCAACGTTCCTGTGAAAGCCCTGCGCTCGGGAGAGCGAAGCCGTCCGACCAAACGAGTCGAAGTGATCTCAATGGAGTTGTCACCTTCCACTGGGGCGAAAGAGTAAGCTGGGCTTAGGACTCCTATTCCGACGGCGATTCTTGGACTTGGTGTCCATCGTTGTCACGATCTCCCTCGAGTTTTCCCAATTGCTTGATTGCCTGCCTTGCTTTGCGTAGGGTCTGAGGAATGAGCGAAACACAAGAAATTGCCGTGATTAAGACGGCTCACGGTGAGTTATCAGTTAAGTTTTGGGATGATGTGGCTCCAAAAACCGTCGAGAATTTCAAGACGCTAGCCAAAGATAAGTTCTACGATGGGACAGCCTTTCATCGAATCGTGAAGGGATTTATGATCCAGGGCGGAGATCCGCTGAGTAAGACGGATGATCCGAATGTTGGAACTGGCGGCCCAGGGCATCGAGTGAAGGCAGAATTCAGTGATCGTCCGCATGTGAGAGGCGTTTTGTCCATGGCCCGTTCTAGCGATCCGGATTCCGCCGGGAGTCAGTTCTTCATTTGTCTCGCTGATGCTCGCTTTCTCGATCGACAGTACACCGCTTTCGGTGAACTTGTTGGCGGAGATGATGTGTTAGAAAAGATTGGCAATACACCTACCGGGCCTAGCGCGGGTGGAGAGAATAGCAAGCCTCTTGAAAGAGTGGGCGTTGAGAGCATTGAGATCGTTGAATCTGCTGTTGCCTAGCAGTTCGCTTTGAGTCGTTCTTCGGGGTTAAATGGATGAGTGATAAGGGGGCAAGCGATGCTGTCGATATCGACGTAACCCAGTTGGCCTTGCTTCTCGAGCAACTTGGTTGCCCGGCGGCGAAAGCCCCAGAAATGGCCGGCCAATTGAATCGGCGTGCCACTCAGCTTGCGGAATCTCAGGGGAAGACCAAGACTGAGGCACTCCGGCACTTAATTCAGCTGATGCGGCAAGGTTGGGCGGCCAAGGCGAAGGGGCTGTAGTCGCTGGTAGCCCATTTCTGGCAACTCGATGGCCTCCTCCATTAATTCGAACGATTCGGACGAGATCTTACCGTGGCCGGTAAGATCGAGTCGCTCCGCTGGCGATTTTCCGATTTTCTCGATTCGCACAGATTCGAAGACATCACCTCGCACCGGAGGGGATCACGATTTTTATGTCATTGAGTGTAGCGATTGGGTCAATGTCGTTGCGCTGACTCCCGCCAAAGAGTTAGTCATGGTGAAGCAATTTCGCCATGGTAGTGAGACCGTTGAGCTCGAGATCCCTGGCGGAGTAATGGATCCAGAAGACGCTTCGCCCGTTGATGCGGCTGTGCGGGAATTGCGAGAGGAGACAGGATACGAGGGGAGAGGCGCTCGGCTAATCGGTGGTGTGTTCCCGAACCCGGCCATAATGAACAACACTTGTCGAACCGTTTTGGTTGAAGAGTGTGAACTCAAGCATGAGTTGGCTCTCGATCAGGGCGAAGATTTGGTGACGGAGTTAGTTCCGCTGGACGCTGCAAGGCGAGCCGTTTCATCCGGGCGAATCTCTCACGCCTTGGTGATCGTGGGGCTCTATTACTACGATCTCGAGTGTGCTGGCCTTCGCCGGGATTCTTGAATTCTTCAGGCCTCTAGAGGAGTTGGTATTTGATTTCTACCCCATAAAAGCCATTCCCATGCTCGTGCGGGACGTAGATGGAAGTGATGGTGTCATCTCCCTGTAGCTCGTTTTGCTCCGCTTCTGAGCTTGGGTCTCTTGAAAAGAGGGCTGGAGTCCAGCTTTCAGTGATCCCCTCTTTCTTAACGACTTGGTAGGTGAGCGAGCGTCGAGCTGGAAATTCGAGCTTGAGAAGGGAGTGGCTCTCTGTTTTTTCGATGCAGCCATTCACCGTGAATCCAAGCCGGGGAACCTCGATTTCAATAATTCCGTTCTCGCGTAGCGAGATCGGATATCGATCGAGCGCAAATGGTGCTGGACCACTGAGGCGCGCGCCGTCGATTCCGAAGCGAGAACCATGGCAGGGACAGATATGAGCTCCTGCTTGGTCATTGTAGGTTCTCACGGCGCACGAGGCGTGCGTGCATTCTGCGCTGAGAGCGATCAATTCATCATTCTCGAGCCGATTGATCAAGATAGGGTGAAACGTGCCGTTGGGTTGATGATTTGATCGAAGTGGATTGACGCCAATTCGAACCGAGCCGTTGAGGGTGTTGAGCGCCGGGAAGTCATCTCTTCGGACCCGCAACTTACCGGGATTACTAATAAATTCGACACCGACGTCCGCGTGAATTTTTTGTTCGAACAGCTGACCACCTGTCACCGACGCCACGCCTCCGTAAGCAAGCACTTTGACAAATTGGCGGCGTGAGTTCTGGATAGTTGCTCTCATATTACAGCTCGTTCAATCTCGTCATGATCGAAGTTCAAGGCCCAAGAAAGGAGCAGAAGTCGTTCCGAACTCAGCAGAGTCTCTCCAAATGGTCGAGAGAAATGGTTGGCGGCGTCAAGCCCCTGCCGTCCTTAACGAAGGGAGGGGGGCTTGACGCCGAAACGATCGGGGTGTCCTAAGCGGCGCTCTCTTTGCTGAGTTTCGTCAGCACCGACACATCTTCGAGTGTGGTCGTGTCTCCTTTAACCTCTTTGCCTTCTGCGATCTGTTTGAGTAATCGGCGCATGATCTTTCCGGAACGTGTCTTCGGTAACGCTTCCGTGAAACGAACGAGATCTGGTTTGGCGACTGCGCCGATTTCTTTCCCTACATGATTTCTCAGGGTCTGTTGAAGCTCTTTGGAGGCTTTTGATGAGCCTTTTAGAGTGACGAAGGCGACAAGTCCTTGGCCTTTGATCTCATCCGGACGCCCAACGACAGCTGCTTCGGCGACATCCTTATGGCTGACTAGCGCGCTTTCTACTTCGGCGGTCCCGATGCGGTGGCCCGAGACGTTAAGAACGTCATCAATACGGCCAACGATCCAGAAATAGCCATCTGAGTCCTGCCGGCATCCGTCTCCGGTAAAATAGCTGCCTTTGACTTCACTCCAGTACGTTTCAATGAATCGTTTTTTGTCTCCCCAGATCCCGCGGAGCATACTGGGCCAAGGCTTTCGGATGACGAGTTTCCCTCCCGTGTTCTTGGGAACGGCTTTGCCTTTGTCGTCGACCACTTCGGGGGTGATTCCAAAGAATGGAAGCGTTGCCGTGCCTGGTTTTGTAGGCGTTGCACCAGGGATAGGAGTGATCATCATGCCCCCGGTTTCGGTTTGCCACCACGTATCAACTATCGGGCAGCGCCCTTTGCCGATCACCTTGTGATACCACATCCATGCTTCTGGATTGATTGGCTCTCCCACCGTTCCGAGTAGGCGCAGCGAATCGAGACGATATTTCTTAGGCCATTCGTCGCCCCATTTCATGAAGGCCCGAATTGCGGTGGGGGCAGTATACATGATCGTGACATTGTATTTGTCGACGATGTTCCAAAAGCGATCGGGCCCGGGCCAGTTTGGTGCTCCTTCGTACATGAGCGTTGTGGCTCCATTGGCCAAGGGGCCGTAAACGACATAGCTGTGTCCGGTAATCCAACCGACATCGGCGGTGCACCAGTAGACGTCCGATTCTTTTAAGTCGAACACGTACTTGGATGTTAATTTGGATCCGAGGAGATATCCGGCGGTAGAATGGAGGATGCCCTTTGGTTTTCCTGTCGAACCACTGGTGTAGAGAATGAATAGTGGGTGTTCGCTGTCAAGTTTCGCTGGTGGGCACTGATCAGAGACTTGATCGATTTCGTGATGCCACCAGAGATCGCGTCCGCGCTTCATTTTGACGTCGTTCTTTGTTCGTTGCAGGACGATTACTTTATCAATGGTCTTGGTGATTGATTTTCCTTTGACCTTGATCTTGAGCGCATCATCAACGTTCTGCTTCAAGGGGACGACGCTGCCTCGGCGGAATCCGCCGTCTGAGGTGATAACCATTTTGGCGCCGCAATCTTGGATGCGATCCGCGACCGATTGAGCGCTGAAGCCTCCAAAGACCACGGAATGCACGGCTCCAATGCGAGTACAAGCAAGCATTGAGATGGCTGCTTCTGGTACCATTGGCAAGTAGATCATGACGCGATCGCCCCGCTTGATGCCGTGTTTCTTGAGAACGTTGGCGAAGCGACAGACTTCGCGGTGCAGTTGGCGAAATGTGAGTGTTCGCTCCTCTCCGGGCAGTCCTGGCGCCGCGGGTTCGCCCTCCCAAATGATCGCTGCCTTGTTCGCTCGATCGCCATCGAGATGAATATCGAGGCAATTGGCGCTCACGTTTGTCTGACCGCCTACAAACCATTTTGCATCCGGGGCTTTCCACTCGAGCACTTTTTTCCAAGGCTTAAACCATAGCAGTTCTTTCTCTGCCTGTTCCGCCCAAAACTTCTTAGGATCCTTAATCGAAGCGTTGTAGAGCTTGCGATATTGGGCGAGTGATTTGATGTGAGCCTGTTTGGAAAAGGCTGGATCAGGCGCAAACTTTCGATCTTCTTTGAGGACCGATTCGATATTCTTGGCTTTGGCCGTTTTTTTCGTGCTCATAGTTGGGACAATGGCGAAATCATAATAGGGTCCGCGGATGGGTCAATATTCAAGCCGCTTTTCTCGCCAGAATAGACCCAGCGAAGTTTCCGCTTTGAAGATTGGTGCCTTCAACCTATAAAGCCGCTTCGTGCAAGCCGTCGTCTCCAATATTTCAGCCGCAACTCGGTATTGTGCGGTCTATGGGCATCCCATTAGGCACTCGGGCTCTCCTGCAATGCAGAACTCCGGGATCGAGGCCTTAGGGCTTGATTGGCGTTATCTCGCGTTCAATGTACATCCGGATTCGCTCGCTGACGCCATTCGCGGTGCTCAAAACATGCACTTCGTGGGATTGAATTTGACGGTGCCACACAAACAGTTGGCTGTTGGTTTGGTTGATGAATTGGATTCATCCGCGAGGGAATGGGGTGCTGTGAATACGATTCGATTTGAGGGGAAAGATGCCAACGGAGATTGGCACTCATTGGCTCACCCGGACTCCGATGGCTTTCTTGAACTGAGGTCCGTTGGCTACAATACGGATGCCGACGCGGTCGTGCGGGCTTGCGAGGAGGACTTGGAGATCGAAATTGCTTCGTCGAGAATCCTGATTGTCGGCGTTGGCGGGGCAGGGCGGGTTGCTGCGCTTAAAGTGGCTGCGTCGGGCTGCAAATGTCTCTTCATTGTCAACCGAACTCAGAGCAAGGCGGAATCTGTTCGGGAGGAGATTAGGAGTCGATTCCCAGGATGTGAGGTGATTATTGGATATCCAGAGGAGAGGATCGATTTACTGATCAACGGGACATCACTGGGTTTAAAGGATGGAGATTCGTTGCCAGTCGATTTGAGCCGAATCAGTCTTTTGTCGGTTGGAGCGGTTTATGACATGATCTATCAGCCCGCTGAAACCCCTCTGTTGAGAGCGGCAAAGGCTGTTGGGTGTAAGGTGTCCAATGGGCTCGGAATGCTCGTTTACCAAGGAGCGAAGGCTTTAGAGATTTGGTCTGAACGAGAGGCGCCGGTTGCAGCGATGCGGCTCGCCTTGGAGGCGCACATATACGGCAACGCAGATGAGTGAGCTATTGAATGCTTGATTTGAACAATATTCTCGATCCGTGGGTTTGGAGACAGGTGCCGTTTCATTTTTGGTCGGTGGTTTTCTTCGTCTTTGGATCGATGGTTGGGAGTTTTCTCAATGTTTGCATCTATCGGATGCCGAGAGATATCAGCGTCGTGACGCCTCCCTCCCATTGTCCTCAGTGTGACTACAAGATTCCTTGGTATCACAATCTGCCGCTTTTCACCTGGCTGATATTGCGAGGTCGCTGCGCGCAGTGTCGAAAACCAATATCGCCCCGCTATTTGGCGGTCGAACTGGTGGTTGGCCTTCTGTTTCTTTCCTGCTGGCTTCTCTTTGGTGAGCTCAGTCCGGCGCTCGCAATGGTTTACGGGTTCGTGCTTTCCGGATTCGTCGTCGCGACCTTGATCGATATTGAGCATTTTATTATCCCTGATGAAATCACTCTGGGGGGAATCGGGGTTGGGTTTCTTTGTTCGCTGGCGGTTCCCGTCCTTCACGGGACCGAAATTCGGGCGGAAGCGATGAGGGCGAGTTTTTGGGGGATTCTTGTCGGGGGAGGCGTGGTTTATGCCATTGTTCGTATTGGTAAGTGGGTCTTTGGGCGGCAACGATTCAATCTGGGGGAGGACACGACGATCGTTTTTGGAGAAGAAGGAGTGACTCTTCCAGGTCAGAATATTCCATATGAGGAAATGTTTTATCGTAAGACCGATGTCGTCATCGTTCCAGCGAAGAAAGCGGAGCTGATTGACCGCTGTTTTCCAAACGCGGAAGTACGGCTCTCACAGAGCCTATTGAAGATCGGGAAGGAAGAATTTGATCCCGAGAAGGTCGCTTACCTTGAAGTCGTGGCCGATCAGATTATCATTCCCCGCGAAGCGATGGGCTTGGGGGATGTGAAGTTCATGGGGGCCATTGGTGCGTTCTTGGGTTGGCAGGCAACCTTGTTTTCTTTGATGTTCAGCTCGATTGCGGGAGCGCTGGTCGGGGTTGGCCTGATCGTGATCGGTAAGAGGGAATGGTCAAGCCGTTTGCCCTATGGACCGTACATTGCCTTGGCCGCTGCCGCCTGGGTTTTCTTGCCTGCCTCGATTCATGAGGCCTGGAATGAGAACTTGGAAACCTTTGTTCGAATCTTTCTACCTAGATCACCAGCCCCTGTGCCTGCCGATCTCTAGTCAGGCGCCGGCTTCTTCTAGTCTCTAGTCGAGTAGCGCTTTCCAGTCGGCGAAGCGATCGTCTCCCCATAATTCTTGGACCTGCTCAACCGGTGATTGGCTCTCGTCATCCGAGTCTTTAGAGCTCTTGGGGCCGCCGGCTCTGACCAGGGTGTTGGCGATTAGAACGGCAGAGCCTGGTGTTATTTCATCAGATCCGTAGCGGTTTATCGAATGGTGCCACATGATTGCTTCAAGAATACGAATGGGGAGGTCCCACGATTCGAGGAGATGGGTGCCTAACTCGGCGTGGGAGGTCTGGAATTCTTCCATTTCCTCTTCATAGATGGTGCTTTGGTTCTTTTTGCTGAGATGCAGGGCTTTTGCATAGCGGCCCGGGAGATTGACGGCGAGAAGGACTTTGCCGACATCATGGAGCAGTCCCGCAGTGAAAGCGGCGTCCCGCTTTGATTGGCATCGGGTTTCCTTTGCCATGATCTTTCGGGCCAATTGACCGACTTGAATGCTATGATTCCAAACGTCATCAGGATTGAATCCGATGCACTTGTTTTGATCGATTACAGAAAGCACCTCGAGCAGAAGTATGACATCCCTCACTCGTTCGCCACCCAGCATCATGACGGCTTCTGTTGCATCGGTGAGTCGTCTTCGAAGTCCAAGTGCCGTTGAATTCACGGCCCGAAGGATTCGGGCAGTCACGATGGGATCTTCTTTTACCATCTCGGCGATGTTATCAATGGTTCCCTCTGGATTGGTCAGCTCCTCGACGACTTTGAAATAGACACCAGGGCGGGTGGGGACTTTTTGAATCTTAGCGAGAATGGCATTGAGGCCTTCTTTTGAGAAGAGGGTTTGCCGAAGTATTTCATGATCAATTTGCTCAATGAAAGTCTCGGGCTGCGGGCTAGCTTGCGAATCATCGCTGACGACTCGCGGATGGGAAAAGTGGACTTCGAGCTCCCCATCCGCAGTCTTTTGTTTGAATTGAACTCTTGGTGTCGAGGGGCTGAGCTCAATTGCTGAACTTAGAAAGCTGTCATTTTCGTTGCTTGTCCGCTCTCCATCGATGAGAAGTAATTGAAAGTGACGTTTCTCCAGTTCGGACTGTATGTCGGACGCGTTTGTTACAGGTTCAACGTTCCAGGAATCTTCAAGGGCTGCTCGTGAGGATTTCAGGATAGACTCCTGATCAGTGAAAATTAGGGCCGTCTGTTTCATTGGGGTTCCGCTGCCTGCTACGATCCTTTGCGTTGGAGGCGTGATGTCATGGACTGAGGGTCCATGCCGCCTCGTTTGGTCAGAGACCGTTCCTCTGTCCAACTTCTTTGGCTCCCGCTGGTGACCGAATTTGGTATGCCTATGTTAGACTCATCGGCGGTCGGCGTCGGTTCTTTAGCGAAAAACTGTCGAAACCCTAACGAGGGTTCTGTCCTGGGCAGAGGGTCAGTTGCACTAGAAATTGCATTGGGCATGATGCCGCATTGCGTGATCAAGCAGGACGAGAGAGGTCATTGCCTCCACCATCGGGACGGCTCGAGGGAGAACACAGGGATCATGGCGTCCTCGTCCCCGGAGAGTCGTATTCTTGAAGTTTGAATCGACTGTTTTCTGCGGGTGCATGACGGTGGCTGTCGGCTTGAAAGCAACCCGAAAATAGATCGTCGCACCGTTGGAAATTCCTCCCTGGACGCCTCCAGAGCGATTCGAGGTGGTCTTCACTTTTTTATTGTAGGCCCGCATTGGATCGTTGTGCTCTCGGCCAGTGAGTGAAATGCCGTCGAATCCTGAACCGATGTCAAAGCCTTTGCTAGCAGGAAGGCTGAGCATTGCTTTGGCGAGGTCTGCTTCGAGTCGATCAAACACCGGTGATCCCCAACCAGCCGGTACCTTTCGGGCCGCGCAGCCCACAAGGCCTCCAATGCTGTCTCCCGCCTTACGAGTTTTCTCGATTAGTTGGATCATTTTCTTCGCCGCCGCTTGATCAGGGCAGCGGACAATGTTCTTTTCCACCTCACGGAGGGTCACCTTTTCAGGGTCGACGGCTGCCTTGAGTAGCTGAACCTGTTGGACGTAGCCGACAATCGAGATACCGAAGCGCTCCTTGAGTATTTTTTTCGCGATGGCGCCTGCTGCGACCCTTCCGATAGTTTCGCGGGCGCTACTTCGCCCCCCGCCTTGCCAATTTCGAGTCCCATACTTAGCGATATAGGTGTAGTCGGCGTGTGAGGGGCGAAACTTTTCTGCCATTTCAGAGTAAGCCTCAGGTCGGGCATCCTTATTCTGAACCCACATCAGGATGGGGGAGCCGAGTGTTTTGCCTTCGAAGGTTCCTGAGAGAATCTGGACACGGTCCTTTTCATCCCTAGGCGTCACGATTTTAGATTGACCCGGGCGTCGCCGGTCGAGTTCTGGTTGGATGTCCGCCTCTGTCAATGGGATTAGTGGCGGGCAGCCATCGACAACGACGCCAACGCCGCCGCCATGTGATTCGCCCCAGGTGGTGATGCGAAAGAGTTCCCCGAATGTGTTTCCCATTTCCAAAGGTTGAGGCAAAACCGTCAGGAGGTCAAACGGATGTGTCAAATGCCCCTCTTTCCAGGGTTGTGGAAGTTTGAAGGCAGTTTTTCTTAATTAGAATCATTCTAATTATTGACAATGGAAAATCGTATCATAATTTGACGGCATGAGCGATCGAGATCATGCATCTGAAGCTGAGGCCACCGAGTTGGCGGAACGGCTTGCAGGGAGTGGTCTACGGATGACCTCGCAGAGGGAGCATGTGTTTCATGTGCTTCGAGCTCAGACGGACCATCCAACCGCGGACGAGGTCTATATGCGATCGAAAGCTGAGAGATCTGACATCTCAATGGCAACCGTTTACAACACACTCGATGCCTTGGTTAAGTGCGGACTAGTGAAGCAGGTGAACGTGGATCGGGCAGCAACGAGGTATTGTTGTAATATGCAAGACCATTGCCATTTCTACTGCGAAGAGTGTGGCGGGGTTCATGACATTGAGCTCTCTGGGGGAATTCGGGATTTTCCGATTCGTATGCCAAGAGATCTTAGTGCTCGTCAGATGGATATTTCGATCCGAGGTGCCTGCCGTGACCCGAAAGGTTGCGCTCGGAAAACGCTAAAAGAAGGCGTGAAGGCCCAAAAAGATTCACTGGAAAATGAGTGACGCGACAGAAACAATCGAAGGCTTTGTAAAGAGCGACTATAAGTACGGCTTTATTACCGATATTGAAACCGACTCAGCGCCTCCTGGGCTGAGTGAGGACATTATTCGGTTTATTTCCAAGAAGAAGGAGGAGCCTGAGTTCATGCTGGCTTGGCGGCTCAAGGCGTATGAGTACTGGAAGAAAATGGAGTATCCAAAATGGCCAATGGTGCAGTATCCAGCGGTCGACTTTCAGGATATTATCTACTATGCCGCTCCCAAAGATCCCAGTGATGGGCCTAAGAGTCTTGACGAGGTGGATCCCAAGTTGCTTGAAACCTATGACAAACTAGGTGTCCCACTTCATGAGCGGGCACGGCTTGCCGGGGTTGCTGTGGATGCGGTTTTTGACAGTGTTTCGGTCGGAACGACTTATCAGAAGACCTTGTCAGAGCACGGCGTTATTTTCTGTTCGTTCTCCGAGGCGGTTAAGGAACATCCGGAGTTGGTGCAGAAGTACCTCGGAAGCGTCGTGCCCTATACTGATAATTTCTATGCTGCTTTGAATGCGGCTGTGTTTAGTGACGGTTCCTTCGTTTATATCCCAAAGGGAGTTCGTTGCCCGATGGAACTTTCGACTTATTTCCGTATCAACGCGGCAAAGTCTGGTCAGTTTGAGCGAACCTTGATAGTTGCGGAGGAGGGGGCATCTGTAAGTTATCTCGAAGGGTGCACCGCTCCGATGAGAGATGAAAATCAGCTTCATGCCGCGGTTGTCGAATTGGTGGCTCTTGATCATGCGGATATCAAATATTCGACGGTGCAGAACTGGTATCCAGGTGATGAGGAAGGGCGCGGAGGAATTTACAATTTCGTGACCAAGCGCGGCCTTTGTAAGGGCGTGAAGTCAAAGATTTCTTGGACTCAAGTTGAGACGGGCTCAGCGATCACCTGGAAGTACCCGAGTTGTGTTCTTCAGGGAGATGATTCAGTGGGTGAATTCTATTCGGTCGCGTTGACGAATAATCGACAGCAGGCCGATACAGGGACGAAAATGATTCACGTTGGCAAGAACACTCGAAGTACCATTATCTCCAAGGGTATTTCTGCGGGTAAGGGGCAGAATAGCTACCGTGGCCTGGTCCAAATTCGTAAGAATGCGACCAATGCCCGGAACTTCTCGCAGTGTGACTCGCTCCTGATCGGTGATCAGTGTGGGGCTCATACGTTTCCTTACATTGAGGTTAAAAACACAAGTTCCAAGGTGGAGCATGAAGCGACCACTTCTAAGATTGGTGAAGATCAGATCTTTTACTGCAACCAGCGCGGTATCGAAACGCAAGATGCGGTGAACATGATTGTGAACGGATTTTGTAAGGAAGTGTTTCGAGAATTGCCAATGGAATTTGCTATGGAGGCGCAGGCGCTGCTTGATGTGAGTCTTGAAGGCAGTGTCGGCTAGGCGTCTCGACGCCACTAGAAAGCAACGATTTTTTTTACAGTACCATGTTTAAGATTCAAAACCTACATGCCGGAGTTGAAGGCAAAGATATTCTCAAAGGCGTCAATCTGGAGATTAATCCAGGCGAAGTCCATGCCATCATGGGACCCAATGGTAGTGGAAAGAGTACCCTAGGCCATATCATTGCTGGGAAAGATGGCTACGAAGTGACCGAAGGAACGATGGACTTTAAGGACAAGGATCTCTTGGATCTGGGACCTGATGAGAGGGCGCACTTGGGGATTTTCTTAGCGTTTCAGTATCCGGTTGAGATCCCTGGCGTTAATACAACTTACTTCTTGAAATCGGCTGTCAATGAAGTCCGGAAAGCTCGAGGCTTGGCAGAGTTAGATGCCGTTGAATTTCTAAAGTTCATTAAAGAGAAGGCGGCTTTGTTGGAGTTGCCCGGAGATTTTCTTAAGCGCGCATTGAATGTTGGCTTTTCGGGGGGCGAGAAGAAGCGTAATGAGATTTTCCAAATGGCGGTTCTTGAACCGACGTTTGCTGTGCTAGATGAAACGGATTCGGGCTTAGATATTGATGCCTTGAAGGTTGTCTCGAATGGTGTGAATCAAGTCAAGAGTCCTGAGCGGTCCCAATTGGTGATCACTCACTACCAACGATTGCTTGATTACATTGTCCCCGATTTTGTTCATGTCCTCTATGATGGTCGAATCATTCGGTCCGGAGGGAAGGAATTGGCCCTTGAGCTCGAAGAGCGAGGGTATGATTGGGTGATTGAGTCGGCAGCCCAGCCTGTGTAAGGCAAAACAAGAATCTCTAGAATGACGAGTGAAGTAATGGGGGAAGCGAAGTTCGAAGTGGATCCGCGGCAAGAAATTTTCGACCAGTTGGACGGACGACATCTTGGCCCAAAATGGATGGTGCCGATCCGGAAGTCTGCCGTAGCTCGATTCGCGGACGCTGGCTTCCCAACCACGAAGGATGAGGATTGGCGGTTTACCAATGTCAGCGCGATTAAGGAGTTAGACTTTAAGCCTCTCTATGAAGGTGGCGATCTCGGTGAGCTATCCTCAGTCCGGGATCGGTCCCTTCTTAGATCGGTTGATACTTGTCGCTTGGTGTTTGTTGATGGCGTTTTTTCCAAGGAACTCTCGGACGAACCCGCGTCGATCGAAGGAGTCTATGTCGCAGATCTGCGCTCTGCCTTTGATAGTGATCCATTGTATTTACAGGAGCATATCACCCGCTATTCTCAAAGCGATCAGAATGCGTTTACAGCCCTCAACACGGCCTATTTCTCTGATGGTGCCGTGATCAAGATTAGTCGCAATGTGGCTGTCGGCCAGATCATTCATTTGATCTTTGCATCCACAGGGAAGGAGACGGGGGCGACGACTCATCCGCGAAACTTGGTTACCGTCGAGAGCGGTGCCTCGGTGACGATGGTTGAGGAATACCTAAGTTTGGGCGGTGGGGCGGTGACCTTGACGAATGCCATATCAGAATTTGTTGTTGGGGAGAATGCCTACGTTGAGCACGTGAAGATCCAGGACGAGGCTGACAACAGCTATCATGTGGCCGGAATCTACGCCCAACTCGAGCGATCCTCCCGGTTTCGAAGCCATTCTCTGGCTCTAGGAGCGAAGCTTTCCCGCAACAATATTCGTACGAAATTGGATGGTGAAGGGTTAGAGTGTGTTCTGAATGGCCTTTATATTACGAAGGGTGACCAAGTGGCTGATCATCACATGATTGTTGATCACGCGAAGCCTCACTGTGACAGTCATGAGTATTTTAACGGTATCCTGGATGGTCAATCACGAGGAGTTTTCCACGGACGCATTCTAGTGCGCCAGCAGGCTCAGAAAACGGATGCAAAACAGACGAATAAGAATCTGTTGTTGTCTGATGATGCCACGGCCAATACTAAACCCCAACTTGAGATATATGCCGACGACGTCAAGTGTACGCATGGCGCGACGATCGGTCAGATGGACGAGGCAGCCATCTTCTACTTGCGTGCTCGGGGAATCCCGCACGTGGTTGCACGACGGATGCTGATGCACGCGTTTGCCGGTGAAATTATCGATCGGATCGAATCCGAGCCTTTGCGCGAGCAATTGGATCAGGTCGTTTGGGATCGACTTGAAAAATAGATTGGAAGAACCATGAATTCTAGCGAACCGATTCTATTGTCCCGTGACGTTGAGGCGACCATTGTGCCAGCTGGTGATCCTGTCACCTTGAAAGCGGGTGAAAGCGCGCAGCTGACCCAAGAGCTTGGTGGAACCTATACGGTGATTGTGAACGGGAACATGTTCCGGATCGAGAACCGGGATGGTGATGCCATTGGTCGAACGGTTGAGTCGTCAACGATTCGATCTGCTACAGGAGCTCCGATGTCAGAAGATGAACTGGAGACCGAAATCTGGAACCAATTAAAAACCTGCTACGACCCTGAGATTCCAGTCAACATTGTAGATCTAGGCCTGATTTACGATTGTGCGATTCATCCAATTGAATCGTCCGAAGGGAAACGCATTGATGTGAAGATGACGCTCACGGCGCCTGGCTGTGGGATGGGCCCAATGATTCAGCAAGATGTGCAAAACAAGCTAATGTGCATTGAGGACGTTGATGAGGCAAACGTGGAGCTTGTTTGGGACCCGCAGTGGAACCAGGGGATGATGACCGAAGCAGCCCAATTGCAGCTTGGCTTGATGTAGTTTTGTCCTTATGTCCGTCGAACTGTTAGAGCAACAGCGAAAAGGAGCCGTAGATTGGGCATCGATTCGGAGTGATTTTCCGATCTTAGATCAGAAGATAAACGGACATCAATTGGTGTATTTCGATAGCGCCGCTTCGAGTCAGCGACCCCGTCAGGTCATTGAAGCCATTCGAGAATACTACGAGCGCGATCATGCGAATGTGCATCGTGGAATTCACGAACTTAGCAATCGAGCGACGGCGGCTTATGAAGGGGCACGGGAACGTGTAGCCCGGTATTTTAATGCCGCTTCGTCGAGCGAAATTATCTTTACCCGTGGCGCTACGGAAAGTCTCAATCTTCTAGCTTCATCATGGGGGCAGGCGAATCTTAAGCCCGGAGATCAAATCCTGTTAACGGAAATGGAGCACCACAGTAATTTGGTGCCTTGGCAAATGCTCGCGCAGAAAACCGGCGCTGAGCTCGTGTTTCTACCTGTCTTGGATGAGGGTGAGGGACTTGATGTGAGTCGCTTCGATGCGTTTTTTACTCCCCGGGTCAAGGTGCTAAGTTGTGTGCATATCTCGAATAGCCTTGGAGTGATCAATCCTGTGAAGGAATTGTGCCTCAGAGCCAAAGAGTTGGGTGCCATCTCGATCATCGATGGCGCTCAAAGTGCTGGGCATGCTTCGATTGATGTTCAGGATTTGGGCTGCGACTTCTATGTGTTTTCGGGGCACAAAATGTGCGGGCCAACTGGAATTGGAGGCCTCTACGGCCGGTTGGAAAGGCTTGCGGCAATGCCACCCTACCATGGGGGAGGAGAGATGATCGATGAGGTGGATTACGATTCCGTTTCTTTTAAGGCTCCGCCGCATCGGTTTGAGGCGGGTACTCCAAATATGGCAGGTGCCGTGGGATTACATGCAGCTATCGATTACATTGAGGCGATTGGACGGGAAGCGATTGTTGCCCATGATGCTGCCATCACAAAGTATGCTTTCGAATCACTACAGAATCTAGGCGGTGTCAAAATCTTTGGTCCCCGCGGTGACCGCGGTGCGGTCGTGAGTTTTCTCCTTGAAGACGTCAACGCGAACGATCTTGTTGAGTATGTAGACAAGCGGGGCGTGGCATTGCGGGGTGGGCATCATTGTACGCAACCCTTAATGAAAAAGCTGGGTGTTCCCGGCACTGCACGAGCCAGTTTTTATTTTTATAATCAGCGTGAAGAGGTCGATCTAATGATCGATGCGCTGCAACGAGCCCGCCGCTTGTTCGGCAAGGGGTGAACCCGCGATTGTCACTTAGAAGGAAGCGTTATGGAGCAAGCACAGGAGCAACTAGGACCGGCATCGTTAATGAGTGATGTGTTGAGAGTCTATCCTTGGGCGCAACGAGCTCTTTTTCGAAAGTATCATATCGGTGGGTGCAGTAGTTGCGCCTTCAGTCCCGAGGAATCCTTAGCCGCCTTATGTGAGCGAAACGATAAGCTTGATCCGAACGAGGTCTTGCGGCACATCGAAGAAAGCCACAACGAAGACGCCTCGGTTCATATTTCTCCCAAAGATGTTGCTGCTCGGATCGAGAAGGGCGAGGAGATTCGTTTACTGGATATTCGAACTAAGGAAGAGTGGGATGCTGTTCGTCTTCCTGAGGCGACCCGCATGTCACAAGATTCGATGCAAGATATTCTCGCCAAATGGCCGCGTGAGGGGCTGATGGTGATCTATGATCATACCGGAAAGAACAGTCTCGACGCCGCCACGTATTTTCAGGGGCAAGGCTTCACCAATGTGAATTGCCTTGAAGGAGGCATCGATGCTTGGTCACAGCAAGTCGATGCCTCGGTTCGGCGTTATCGGCTCGAAGCTTGATCCGAGGATTGATCGAGTCTTGGTCCTCCAAGGATCATGATCCAATACTTAGGACAGGGTCTCCCAACACATCCATTCGGGGCTTAATTCCCAGACCTGGTTCTTCAGAAGCTTTCATGCGTCCATTGATTCGTTCGGGCGCTCCTTCTGCCGTGCTGACGGTGACGTAGCTGTTAAAATCGGTTGAGGTAAAGAGCAAATCTGTCGGAGTGCTATGGGCAAGATGGGCGATAGCGGCCGTTGTGACATCGCCACCCCAGCTGTCTTCGATCGTCATGGCAATGCCCAGGCGCGCGCACAGATCACGAGCTTGTTTCGCTTTGGTTAGTCCTCCAAACTTGCTGATCTTGATATTGACCACATCCATGGCCAAATCAGCCCTCCCGCGAAGTAACACATCGAGTCCGTCAATATTCTCGTCGAGCACGAAGGGATGATGTGTGTGCCGCCGAATTGAGAGGCATTCTTCATAGGTCAAGCACGGTTGCTCGATGTAGACATCAATGTCGCTGACTGCCTTGACGACTCGCATAGCCTCGTGCATGAGCCACCCCGTATTGGCATCCGCAATAAGCTTATCTCCCGGCAAGAGTTCCCTTGAGACTGTTCGGATGCGTTCGATATCGACATCGGGATCACCGCCCACTTTAAGTTGAAATCGGGTGTATCCTTCGGCGCGATAGCCGGCGACCTTGCTAGCCATGACATCGGGTGATTCCTGTGAAATGGCGCGGTAGAGCACATGGTCCTCACCGTAGCGGCCACCAAGAAGAGTGCAAACCGGCAGTCCACTTGCTTTTCCGAGAATATCCCAGCAAGCGATATCGATCGCGGATTTTACGTAAGGATGGCCCTTGAGCGTGACATCCATATGCAGATTCAGTTTCTCTAGTTCTCTCGGATCGTGCCCGATGAGATGAGGCCCAATTTCTGCGATGCCTGATCGGACGCCCGCTGCGTAGGCAGGGAGATAGAAGGGGCCAAGAGGACAGACCTCACCGTAGCCTTGAAGACCGGTGTCTGTTGTGATTCCTACAATAGTAGAATCGAAGACAGAAACAGTCTTGCCGCCAGACCAGTTGTAGTCGCCTTCATGGAGGGGAAGGTCAACTTGATAGACATCAATGCGATTAATTTTCATGGACCACTCTGCGCTGTTGTTTCCTTGCTGTTGAAACAATTCAGCGATGCGCACGAAACTAGTGATCCGTTTACGGTCCGTCGAATATTTTCCACTTCCGCGACTTTCTCTGCCCTTGCCTGTAATAAATCTCAGACAGATAGCCTGTCCCTATTCCTAGGCAGCATCCAGCAACTCCGTCGCATCCACAGCCAGACACACCCGACTGAAAGGAAGCAGACAAATCGAGAAAAAGGTGCTAATGGATAAGGGAGATGAGCAAATCATTAGTCATATCCGATTCTGAGATAATGGGAGGGACTCCAGTGATCCGAGGGACTCGGGTTCCGGTGTCAACGCTCTTTCATTATCTGATGGATGGCTTGGACCTTGATGAGTTCCTAGAACAATTTCCGACCGTTCGTCGCAAGGATGCTCTGGCGATATTAGAGCATTCGCGAGCTAAACCGATGTAACTACTCTTCGATCTCTTCGATACGCCTTTTTAGTCCCCCTTTAGTCGAAGAACCAATCTAGATAGTTTCCTGGATCATTGAATCCGATCCAGAGCGTTGTTGCCAGACAGGCGATGAAGGTGACGAATCGCAGGCAATAGTTCTGTAGGCTAGGAAGGAGGTGGGCTTGGTTCAGTAGAGCGATCCAAGCGACTGGCGTAAGACTTGTCATGACGACGGCAAGGAATGCGAAGATTGCGTGGAATCCGAACAAGATCGAGATCTCACTGAGGTCGTTGACATCCATTCCGGATCTGCTTGGCCACTCGCCAATCGAGAGTCGAGCGTGAAGGACCAGACTGTAAAAGAGTGCGATGGCCACAAGGGGTGCCGCGGTAACCGCCCAATGAAGCCGGTTCGCTAAGATCTTTTCTTGAGTCATTGTTTAGCCTCGCTGTTTTTGAATTTTGAGTGGCTTACAGCCGATGTAGAGGACAATGAATCCGAAGAGCATCAAGAGCCATGTTTCCGGCTCGGGAATCACTGGGACCGTTCCAATATCGACCGGCTTGAGGCCGGCGGCTTTGAATTGGGCGGCCGTCTCGAGGACGACTGCTCCGCTGACTGAGGTGACGAGCTGATGGCGTTGGGCAAGGGCGATCGCCGCTGGGGTGCTTCGTTGCTGAGCCAGCGCTTCGATCTGTGCCGCGGCCCAGAGTCGGCTGATGTGATCTGTCACTTGAGGATACTTTGCCCATTCGTCCTGAGTGCTTTGAGAATGGCGTTCTCGTGCGAAGGTCCAGGGGCCGTCGAGATCATCGAGGGATTCAATCCAGCGTTGAAGATCAGAGCTGAGAGAGTCGAGTCTCGCGATGCGTTTGATGGGTGTGATACCTAGGTCTTCAAGCAATCGGTTTGGTCCCGGTGTCGTTTGAATTTCGAAAACTTTGGGGTTATTGGGGCTCCGCTCCAGTCGTTGTTTGAGGGCTTGTTCAGAACTCAGCACGACCGGCTGAGAACCGTGAATCCAGAGCACCGCGCTGTTCATGTCTGCGGCAGCAATGTCCCAGGCTCGAACCAACCACTTGAGATTGTCCTGGCCGCCTTCGGCTTGGTAAGAACGGATGAGATCGCTGGCTTCGGTTTTAGATTGTGGCTTAGCCGGTGCCGTTCTCGCGTCGAGGCCTCGTTGAGAATCTGAGGCGTGAAAGACGATTAATTCGATCTCTTCGGGAAGGTGCTGAAGCGTCTCGGCAATGCCATTATAGAAGGGCGCCATTCCTTCGGAGCCATCGAGGACGAGGACAAGTCGATCTGGAGTGAATCCAGGTGACTGTTTGAATTCCTGAACTGTGAGATCAAATTCGCCTGCGCTCTCTGCCCAAACAGTTGTTGGAGCATCGGCGCGCGTGACGTGAATAGCAGCATTGGGAGAGAGAAGTTCGGAATCAATTATTTGGCCGTGTAAGGTAGACTCTTGTTCGTCTTTCGATCCTTTTGTGAGGGCACTCAGATTGCTTTTTAGTTCGGAACGGGATTCGATCCAAACGGCATGCTCAAGATCTGAATTGAGATTGAAATTGCGCTCGATCATCTTGGGGAGGAGCAGTTTTCCTTCAAGCTCAGTGAGCATTGTTAGTGGGATCGTTATTCCCATCCTGGTCTTCATAGTTCCCCCGTCCGCTGGCACAGGAAAACATTGCATGAGGATTCGATCTTTGCCGGTGGTGGTGACGAGCACTGGGTCCCGTCGTTGGCGAACGATCTTCTCGTAGGCCTCTCTGACCTGGGCTCGACCGGCGAATGCGGCTTCGCGTTCCTCACCGTTGATCCAGAGCGTAAGCCGAGAAACGACCCCGTCTGGGGGGAGGAGAATCTGGGTGCGCGCTTCCTTTTGACGATCTGATCGATTGGTGAACTCAAAAGTCCATTCGAGGTAGGCGAGCCCTGCTTGGCTGTGGATTCGGCAATCCATTCGAGAGCCGCTGAGGAAGAGTCCTTTTACCCGACCAGCTACGGCGGCACCGCCTCGGTCTTCATCGAATTCCCAGGTCAGTTCGTCGAATGCTTGCCATCGGCCTTCTCGACTGTAGAGGCTTGGGGGGCGAGTTCCATTGAAGGGTCTTCCGGTGGCTCGAAAGAATATCGTTCGCGCCTCTGATTGGTTCAGAGTGTTTTTCCTCGAAATTGTCAGAGCAGCGAGATTGGTGAATTTTCGGGGGCGCTCGTAGCAGGCACGTAGCATCGTGTCCTCGTGGCCGAAGTGCCGTAGAAAGCGAATGGCTGCGTTGCGCTTTTCTACCTGCTCGTCGTCAGCCAGCTCTAAGGCAATTCGCGTTGTTATGGTGGGCACTTCGAGGATCGCAAGGCCAGTGAATGCGAGCAGTGCGCCTGTGGCTGAGATTCGAAAGAACTTCTGTTTGGCGAGCGAACTGTTTGAACTGAGATATCGGCGGCATTGAAATGTCGCTATCAGGCTAAAAAGTGGTGCCATTGGGAGAAGTCCGAAGCCGAAATAGAAGACAGCCATAATGCCAGGGATGCAGAGGGTGGCGAAGGCGATCGCGTAAAAGAGGCAGACTACTAGCGTGGCCGCATTGGCGCCGAGGAGCCAGTTCGGCACGAGGCCTTTTTTGCTGCGGAGATTCCTGACGATGAGGCTATTGACGATCGGAACGCTGGCCACAAGTGCGACGTGCCACCAGCTTGGGATGGGATCGAAAAATGCCCCAGCACAGGCGTGGCCGACCAATTCGAAGATCAACGCGATGAGAGGAAGAACAATCCCAAGCACGATGACCACAGCACCCGGTTTCTTGAGTTGGTTTGCGCTCGTCCTGCTCTCCTCTTCGTTAGCAGTTATCCGTTCGGCATTCTGTGGTGGACCGAGCTGTCGGATGACCCGTGCCACGTCTTCTCGAGTGACGATAGTGAGTTCCTTGAGTTCTTCATCAATGTGGTGCCGAATGTCGTCAATGACGTCCTCTGCATTGATATCCTGTCCCTTAGAAGCGTCCCGTTGAAGGGATAGATATGCGTCGCGTTCTTTCTTTGCCTCCGATGTCCACTCAGTCATGTTGGGCTCCTTTTTCACCGATCTCACTCAGCGTTTGTGACAATGTATTGAAATATATGTTCATCTGCTCGACCTGTTTGCGCCCCTCTGCAGTCAAAGAATAGTACTTGCGAGCGGGGCCCTCCGAAGACTCGACGAGTCGTGCCTCAATGAGTCCAGCGGTCCTTAGTCGTGAGAGAAGGGGATAAACGGTCCCTTCCGGGGTGTTGAGTCCAGGAAGAGTGACGAGGGATTTTACGAGATCATATCCGTAGCGCTCTGAATGGGATAGTGTGCGCAGGATACAGAACTCGACTAAGCCCTTGCGTAGTTGAACCGTCCAGTTGTCAAAGAAGTCAGGCATTGATCAGTCTCCTTCGTTTGAACCTTAAAGTAATTCTCATAACAAGATACCTGGCTATACATAGTAGTGGATGGCAGGTAGCGCAAGGGGGAATTTTTATTTTTGAATGAAAAAGAAACCGCTGCGGTTTTCAGTGTCGAAGAATGGGCTTAGAGGTAAGCCCTAATCCCCGGCTTGGTCTCGACCAATATCTCTAGAATCGTTTTCCGTTCTGCTGCGGTTAGCGAAGGATGCCGATCTGGCAGTGCGCTGGAACGTAGTACGGAGACTAGCCGCTTGAAGACAGCGCTACGCAATTCATCGGGGAGTGAATCAAAGGCTTTCGAGTAAATCATGTAGCTGCACCGATTGCGAAATATCCGTTGCTTGAGATCAAAATCCTTGAGGCTCCGGCCTTGGGCATCCTCGACGCGGTTGTGGCGGAATGCTGACTGGAATGCTTGGTCTCCTGAAAGCCCTCCGTCGGGCAGAGGGGCCTCGTTGCGAAAAAGCAGATAGTCGACAATGCGTTCGCTTTCGCCCCGAACAACCGTGAGTGCTGTGCCCGTGGGAACGTTCGCCACAGGGCGTCCCAAGGACCTATCGAGTTCTTGCTGATAGGCCATCCACTTACGGGTTCTTAGCATTCCTCTTGAGAGTCGATTATGCATTTCACACTGATGCTCGAGCACCATGAGCGCGATGATGTCACTGCTTCCTCGGGGATATCTGGAGGTGTCGAAGAACTTGTTTAAGTCAGTTAGATTGGCTGTGGCTTCAAGATCAAGTGCTGCTGTGCGGGTGTCTTTATCGATAGTGAGATTGCCGAGATGCCGAGAGTCACCGTGCTTTCCTGTGACGTACCAACCGCCCCATCGTTCCTCGATTGGGCTTTCATGAGTGATCAGAAAACTGCCCTTCGAGGTGATGGGATTCCCATCGGAATGTGAATAGACAGAGCGAATGAAAACGCCCGGCCAATTGTCGGTGCGACTTCCTCCATGGCAACTGAGGCAGTCTCGACTTCGGGAAATGGTCTGTGTGCGGGGATGAATCTCATAGAAAACGAGTCCCAGCTGAGGATCGTGCAAAGTGAGTTCGAGTATCCCTCCGGGAACATAGCCAAGATAGGCGTCCTCTGAAAAATAGAGGGCCCGAGGATTACTAGGCCGAATCCGTTCCCGCTGGAGACTTGTTTTTGTGAACACCAAAACTTGAGATTCAACGGGCACCGAGAACTCCTTCAATAGCCGGAGAATGGCTTCCTTGCCCTCAACGGGGAGTTGTCGATTTGGCAGAGCTTTGATGGCGAGGCCAAGCATGTCAGCTCGGTTCGCCGTCTCGGTTTCGCTGTAGGAAATGGGCGGTTCTTCGTAGGCAGAGGAGAGCTGAGCTGATGAGCGGACGCTAAGAAAAATGCAGGCAATGACCAATAGAATGACTCGGATTGTTTGAGGCAATGTCGGCCGATGTTTCAGCTTTGGTTTGATCATTGTTGAAACATATATATGATATGCATGTTAACTCTGTCAAACGTTTCTCAAGATCAAGGAGCGTTGCTGCCAAACCTTGGGTGCAAAATGACAATTGTCGGGTGATTCTGGGATTGCCTATGTTGGATGATCTATTTGTCGAGGAACTGGATGCGTGTGGATGCACCAACAGGGCTATGGTGGAATTGATGTTGCTCAATGATGACTCTATCACCGTCCTGAAGATCGCCTTCAACGGCGATTCTCGTTCCTCCGGATTTGCCCCAGCCAATCCTGGCTAGATTGATGACTATCGGTTTTGCTGTAGAGCCATCTTTTCCTAAGAGATGAACATGATAGGTTCCTAGGCTGAGATTTTTTGAACTTGGTGACTTTGGTCCCGGAATTGTCAGGACATTCTTGTGAGCTTGTATGCCAAATGCAACCCTGGCTCTTGAGCCCAGAACAAGTTGCTTGCTGAGGTTGGGGTTGGGGGCCGGCTCCACGATGATGGACACTTTTTGATTCATATCAGTTGTCGGATAGATGGCTGTGATTTGCCCGCTCAGTTTCATCTCATTGATTATTATTGAGCAAAGTGTTCCTGTTGTGAGATTTCCGATATCGGTAGCAGGATAGCTGGTTTTAATGAGAACTTTCTTGGGATCAAAAAGGTTTGCGATACCGATACCAGAATTGATGAAAGCGCCCACTCGCAACGTTTGAGATGATTTGATCGGCGCAATGGTGCCAGTGATCGGCGATCTCAGCCGTAATCCCTCATATTTCTTCAATGTCGTTTCAAAAACAAGTGAAGCTCGTTCGAGATCTAGCTTTCCGAGTTCTCTCTCTTGTTCCTGTTGTTCGAATGACAGCGCTTGAGTTTGTTCGACAAGGATGAGGCTTTGTTCAGCCGGCCTGAGGGCTGTTTCGCTCTTCACATACTCAGCTTCGGAAATAAGTGCTTTCTCGAACAGTGACTTTTTCCGCAACTGCTCAGCCTTGACGGTCTCGACTTCTCGTTCTGCGGTCTGAATTGCCGCTTTGGTCTCCAGTTGGCTCTGCTGCGTTTTAAGATCGCGTCGTCTCAGTTCTGCCTTTGCCTGTTTCAGATCCAACTCTGCTTCTCGAAGTTTCGCAACGAGCTCGACGTTGGTAAGCTCTAGGAGAATGTCCCCTTTCTCTGCGAGGCTCCCTGGAATGAGATGGATTTTCTTGATAACGCCTTCTGTCCGGGTTTGGACATGAATCTCCGATTGAGGAATCAATGTGCCGTAGCCCAGCCCCCCAACGTAGCTCGTTAGCTCTTCTCTGCGAACTTCAAAGATGTTTTCGTCAGGGATCGATCTTCCCTCTCGGAATTTACGGAGTGCGGGCGTTATTTTCGGAACACTTGATGGGCTTTCAGATAGAGTAGAACTTTCTGGGAGTGGTTTGATATTTGGTATTTTTTCTGCCCGCTCTTGCTTGCTCGTTCCCTGCTTATACCTGGATTTGGCGGATTCCTCTTGCCGGTCTGTTTCTGAATTGATTTGAGCATTGGGTATTACGAATGCAATGAGAAGGATTGCTGTCGCCCATCCGTAGAGCGGGGTTTGGTGCGTCAGTTTGCTAGTGTCTGTCATGAGGTTTTCAATTCTCTGGGTTGTGATTTCTGAGGGGCGGGCGGATGGAAGGTAGTCTGGGAGTCTGGCGCTTGAACCTTGTTTAACGACATTCAAAAGTGCTTGGGCGTAGCATGTGTTTTCAATATCCGTTTGATGCAAGACTTCGCCGTCACAGCAATGTTCTCGCAGTCGATTGATTTCGCGATTTGTTAGCCATATTGTTGGGTGGAACCACCAGATCAGCTGCGCCACGAACTGAAAGAGACTAAGGGTGCTATCACCGCGTTTTATATGGATTAACTCGTGTGCGAGTATCGATTTGAGGTCGTCTCTAGAATTCCCTTTGAGAAGTCTTTTCGGTAGCAGGATTGTGGGCTGTCTCCAGCCAATAACAGCTGGGACAGTGAACTCATCTAGGACCTTGATTGATATCGCTCGATCAATGTGTAGTTTGTTTTTTAATTCCTCTAAAAGAGCCGTGCACGCTTCTGAATTCGCAAGTTCAGCCTTCTCCAGTAGTCTGCTGAACTGTTGATGCCGTCTGACAGTGACGACGAGTGAAACGAGGATGCCTGCGATCCAGATGGAAACGACGAGTTGCTCAAGCGTCGGTCGAGAATTCCGATTGTCCGGGGCGGTGGTCGCTAAACCTGTCTGTGTGATCTGTGCATTCTTGTTTTTTGTGTTCTCAGTCGTCTGAAGCGGGATAGCCGCGTCGGTGCCTTGGCTGGAACGTGTCACGGAGTTTTCTGATTCTGAGGCGACTGCCTTGATCGGCGTTTCTGGCATCTTAAGAGTATCGAGAGTCTTTGGTGAAGGCTCACTAGTTTGGATCTCGCTCGACGCAACGGTCCTGTTTTCTAGCCAATGGAATAGGCTCATTCCGTGACCTAATGTCGGTGGCAACAGGGCTTTCGCGACGAGTAGGTAGCAGCAAAGAATCGCAAAATGGGCGTGTCTCTTACCAATCCACTTTGAGAGCGGGATTATCAATAGTCCAAGGAGGGCAAGCTGCCATGTTTGGCTCCAGAGGTAGCCTGTCATCGGGTTTTCTCCTTTGCCTTGTCGAGCATCGCTTGAAGACGTTGGATGTCTTTACTCGAGAGGATAAACCTCCCCGTCGAAGAGTCGATTTACAAGATCGTCGACTATACCAGAAATGACTTTGCTCGGTCGGACCGCAGAACAATAGACATTATTCCGTCCCGCTTTCTCCGTCGTAAGATAGCCTTTGGTCTTAAGTCGTCTCAGGTAGGTTTGAACGGTCCAGAAGTCGAGATTTCGATCTGACGGCAAGGCGTCGTGCACTTCGCGGACCGTGCCTCGCCCGCCAAGGTCCCATACGATACGGGCGACTTCGAGTTCAGATCGAGCGAGGACGGGGAGTGTTTTGCTTGTTGAGTTCAAATGTACGTTAACTGTCTCTTATACACATCTGACGCTGCCGACGAGCGATCTAGTGTAGAT
>OJGU01000301.1_pt1 | contig 31961 bp, 33 predicted proteins | sample 1594741 | NCBI WGS metagenome assembly OJGU01 (sample SAMN05416841, study PRJEB24817) | seawater metagenome | isolation source: Sea water | place: Canada:Atlantic | collected 2013-07
GATCTACACTAGATCGCTCGTCGGCAGCGTCAGATGTGTATAAGAGACAGTACTTTGGTAGATGCCTCTAAAGCGTATATTAAGCACTTAGAAAGCGGACACAAAATGATGATTACCCTTGCCGGAGCAATGAGTACTGCCGAATTGGGTATTTCTTTGGCTGAAATGATTAGACAAGACAAAGTTCAAATCATTACTTGTACGGGAGCTAACTTAGAGGAAGACATTTTTAATTTAGTGGCTCATACTTTTTACAAAAGAGTTCCTCATTACAGAGATTTATCTCCACAAGATGAACAAGATTTACTAGACCAACATTTCAACAGAGTTACTGATACGTGTATTCCCGAAGAGGAAGCCATGCGTAGAATTGAAAAACAATTGATTGAAGTTTGGACAAAAGCTAAAAATGAAGGTAAAAGATACTTTCCACACGAATACATTTACCAATTGATTAGAAATGGTTCTTTAGAACAATACCATGATATTGATCCTAAACACTCTTGGTTAATAGCTGCTGCTGAAAAGAACTTACCTATTATTGTTCCGGGCTGGGAAGATTCTACCACAGGAAACATGTTTGCTGCTCACTGCTTAGAAGGTATGTTTGAGCCAAGCATTGTAAAATCTGGTATTGAATACATGATGTATTTAGCAAAATGGTACCAAGAAAATGCTGTTGATAAAGGAATTGGTTTTTATCAAATTGGCGGTGGTATTGCCGGAGATTTCCCTATTTGTGTAGTGCCTATGTTGCACCAAGATTTACAATTAGACGGAATTCCTTGTTGGAGTTATTTCTGTCAGATTAGTGATTCTACCACCAGTTATGGTTCTTACTCAGGAGCTGTACCTAATGAAAAAATTACTTGGGGGAAACTAGAAGTAGATACTCCAAAATTTGTAATTGAATCGGATGCTTCTATTGTGGCTCCGCTGATGTTCCAAATTATTTTAGAAGCTTAATTGCTTAACAACGACAAACAACAAAGCTCACAAAAATGTGGGCTTTGTTGTTTTGTTTCGGCATTAAAATGCTAGTAGATAAATAAAGCGTAGAAATTCTAGGCTTATTGAGAAGTTGTTTTTATAGATAACTACAGAAAATTAAACTGTTATTTATATACACCAACAACTTACAAAATAGTAAAAGTCCTTTTGATGATTTGTAAGGTTTTTTAGTACATTTGAATAAATTATAAAACGAAACCTGAGTTTCGCTTATACAACTAAATTTGGTTGTATAAGCGAAGGTTTATATCGGGTATATACAAGTTGTAGCCAATTAAAACATGAATTACCTTTCATTTGACATTAGAAATTCAAAAGACTTTTTAGGAAAGCTAATTGCGGATTTCAACGATTATTTAAAATCTGATAATTCTTCAAGAGTAGCCTTGAATTGTGCTATGACTTCATGGCATTTGACTGAATGGATTTACCACGAATTTGGATTTGTTGAAAAATTTTCAAAACCAAAGGATTACCAAGAGCATATAAAAGAACTTTGCCCAAGCTTACAAATAATGCATGATATTTCTAATGGCTCGAAACATTACAAGTTGAATTTCCGCAAGCCCAAAATACAGTCAACAGAAAGAAAAGAGGGCACTTTTGACAATACGTTTGACTTTACTTTTGACAGAACTATGTTAAAAATAGTTCTGCCCAACAATGAAGTTGTAATATTTGATAATGAACTAAAAAAGACAATTAAATTTTGGACAGAATATTTAAGTCAAATAAATGAATAAAAACTGTCTACAACAGCGGCTATAGTTCATTGCTTCGGATTTTCCGATAGGAAAATCCTTTCACTTTAACTATATTTGGTCTGTGGCGGAACAATCCTGCGGATTTTTCCGCAACGAAACCATAGCCAAATACGTTGTGCAATCTTAACGAACAACCGAAATAGAAGTAAAATATGACATTTGACAACTTTACAATCAGACTTTTGAATATTGAAGATTTGGACGCTTATTTCCATCTCGTTGAACGAAACCGGGAACGACTTGCAGACTTTTTTACCGGAACAGTTTCAAAAACAAAAACATTTGAAGATACACAGGGATTTTTATTAGATATTGTTCAACGCATTAAAGACAAAACTTATTTTCCATACATCATCCTTGACGGTTCAAACCAAAGAATAGCAGGCTTCATGGACTTGAAAAATATTGATTGGAACATTCCAAAATCTGAAATGGGGCTCTACATTGATAAAGACTATGCCAATCAAGGAATTTCAACAAAGTCTTTTAGCCTATTTTGTGATTTTTGCTTTACTGAATACAAATTCCAAAAGCTGTTTTTAAGAACACATCATAACAACACATTTGCAAGGCGTGTTGCCGAAAAATGCGGATTTGAGATAGAAGGAACTATCAGGCGGGATTATAAGACCACTTCTGGAGAAGTTGTTGACTTGATTTATTACGGAAGAATAAATTAGAAAACAAGACAAAATGCAAGAGACTAAATACGACAAAATAGGAACTGGATATAATTCAACTAGACAGACTGCCCCTTACTTGACCGAAAGACTTCTGTATCACTTGCAAACACAAAATGACAGGCTTTATCTTGACATTGGCTGCGGAACGGGAAATTACAGATATTGAAAAATATTTTATCAAAGACGACCTTCAAGACTGTTTTTTATATGTTGGGAAAAATAATCCAAACCGCTACTTTGACGAAACAATCCGACACGAAATTTCATCGTTTTCATCATTAACAAACATTGAAGAAGTGAAACAAGGTTTATCAAAACTCAAAAATGACATAGACAACCAATCGTTTGACAAAATTAAAAGACCAATATGCAAACGAATTAGGCGACTACTTATTTATAACAATTGACAAAAAAGCAGCACATAACCGCGGTTTGGCTTAATGGGGGCTAACGTTCTTCATATGAACATTCTTGCTAAATTTGAACTGTTTGCTTCATGTCAGGTGTTGTACTGAAAGCCCACACTACGCCAAGCCGCAAAACGTTGAGTATAGTTTCATGCAAGTAACCCTATATTAAAACTCCAAGCGTGGTCGCTTGAAGTAGTGGAGGCTAACTTAATCAATGTTTATCTGTCAAATCAGCGTTATTCGTATTCTATTAAACCAGATTTTCGATAATTTTTCCGTTGCACTCCTAAATTTCGGGAATGACGTAAAGATGGAGATTGGTTTTATTCGAGTATTCTCTCCATCTGCTTTATATGTCGCTCATTGTGGAAAATAACAAAACGAAAAGTATCTCCTAGTTTAATTGTTAGCCATTGGGCGATACTTACCTTCACTTTTACTTTGTTTAAGCTTACATTGTTTGCTTTTTGCAATAGTTCCAACAATTGTGTTTGTTGTTCCAAAAAAACGCTTATTACCGAGTTATCTAAATTGCTATTTAAAGGATTTTTATCCTTAAAGGTTTTCATCTTGTTTAGCTTCTCTTTGGGAAGCATACTATTTGCAAAATAATTGCCCAACCAACCGCTTTTAAAAGTCGCTTCACTTGTTGTGTTGGAAGTGGTTATGGCTTTTTCTATCTCAGGGATATAATAATCGCCATATCGGTTTAAATGCTCTAAACATTCTAAAACATTCCAGCTTTCGGGTGATTTTCTGTGAGTAAGCACCTCCTGAGGTAGGTGTTCTATTGATTTAACATAATTGATGTGTTGTTCAGTTTTAGCTGCTAATTCCTGTAGTAATGTTGCTGATTTCATTGTCTTCTGTTTTTTAGACAAAATTGCTCTCTTTTCCCTTTATAAAAATTGATTGAAATCAAGATTTTTTCAATCTGGATAAGGTTTCGGGAGTCATTCTTAAATAATTGGCAATGTATTTATTGGGAATTTCTTGAAACAACTGCGGACTTCTCTTCAGCACCCTGTTATATCTTTCTTTGGGCGAATTGGTAAGGATGTCTTTTTCTCTTTCTATTTGCTGAAGTACCAACTCTTCAAGCATGGAAGTCCACATTTGTTGGTTCTCACTGCTCTCATTAACAAAATCTATAAATTGCTGTTTAGGAATTAGCCTAATCTTCGACTTTTTTATTGCTTGTATATAAAAATCGGAAGCTTGTTCTGTTAGAAAAGAATCTAAAGAAACAATTAAATCATTGTTATAGCCAAAGCGAATAATTTGTTCTTCATCTTCGTCCATAACAAAAACGCAGAGACTTCCACTTTCTACAAAATAAATGTTGGTATCTGTAGTTCCACCAAGCTTTAAAAAATCATTTTTTAGTAAAGTAATTTGTTTACCGTTTTTTACTGTGGAATGAATAAACTCCTCGAAACTCATTTATTTAGCTAATTTTTTGCCTAAATAAGCCATAGGAAAATAAGCTCCTGCTAAATCTAAAATTAAAAACCAAGTTGGTGCAGGCAACATGTAAGCATTTATGGCTCCTCCTAAAAAGAAGAAAGCTCCAATAGCTAAAGCAAATTTAATTTTATTGGTTGCTGCAATTTTAGCAGCCACAAATGCTCCCACTAAAGTACCTAAGGCATGAGCTAAAAACGGAAAGATATAATGTTCCGGACCAAATAAGTGCATGGTACTTTTTAAACCTTCCATAGTGGTAATATCTGCTCCGTTTGGTGGTGGAATAATAGAGCCGCTTATCATAATAATTCCCATATTGACAGCACTACCCACTACTAAACCAAGTACTACAGCTAAAACATTTCTAAGAACAGGATGCATAATTTTTATTTTAAATTAGATACAAATATATTGATTAATTTTTTCTAATTTAAAGAAGTTATTTGGTGTAATTATTATTTAAAGCCGTCCCATTGAATATGAAAAGAACAACATCATAAACGAAAACCCTAATGGAATACCAATAAGTAAGGATAACAACATACTTTTTGTACTTTTTAGGTATTGAAATAAAATGTACAGCAAACAACTTAACACATAGGTTGGAATAAAGTAAAAAACTAACACCACTAAATTGCCTGTTTGAAATAAATCTGCAACGCTATGTGTTTCTCTATCTAAATAAAAGAGTCCGAAGCAAGACAATACAACAATTAATGCACTAAAAAAATAATAGTAACGAGCGAATGAGAGATTTATACTATTCATGGAGTTAATTTTTTTTCACTCAAACGAAAATATTACTTTTTTTATTGCTGATGATTAAAACAATATCAAATTTTGATTGTCCTTAATCAAACAAAAAAAAGACGGAACACCTGTCCGTCTTTTTTTGTTTAGGTTGTAAAAAATTATTTCTTTCCGCCTAACATGAGTAATTCATTTACTACTACTTCGGTAATGTATTTTTTATTACCTTCTTTATCTTCGTAACTTCTGCTGGTTAACTTACCTTCAATAGCAACTTCGTTTCCTTTAGTAAGGTATTTTTCTACTATTTCAGCAGTTTTTCCCCAAGCTACTAAGTTGTGCCATTGCGTTTCTTTAACTGTTTCACCTTTAGCATTTTTATACGATTCATTGGTGGCAATAGCAAATTTGGCTAATTTTTTACCGCTTTCTAAGTTAATAATTTCAGGTGCATTACCTAAATTTCCGATTAATTGTACTTTGTTTCTTAAATTGTTCATAATACTAAAATTTAAATGGTTTATAAAAAGTTTTATTTAGTAATCCTGATTCGTTCAGAATTGATGGTGCAAAGTAAAGACGGTTCTAAAAAAACACTCGGTTTCTAATTAGTTACTTTCGCTTATTATCAATTGTAGTCGTTTGTAAATGATTTTTTATTATTGATTAACAATAAGTTAGTTATTTTTTTAGATTATGTTATTTTTTTGAATTAAAAACTATGTAGTTAATAAACTGTCTTAACATTTGTAACAAATGTTACTGTAGGTTTAAATATTCTTGTTGAACTTTGTATCATAAAAAAATATAAACTTTTAAATTTATAACTATGAGTTACTACTATACAAAGATTACTGATTATGGTTTTGATGAAGCCATAGAAAAAGTTACCGAAGAATTACAAAAAGAAGGTTTTGGCGTGCTTACCGAAATTGATGTTACTGCTACTTTTAAGAAAAAAATTAATGTTGATTTTAGACCTTATCGAATTTTAGGAGCATGTAACCCTCATTTTGCTCATCAGGCGATACAAGCCGAAGAGAAAATAGGTACTATGCTACCCTGTAATGTAATTGTCCAGCAATTAGATAATGGAAAAGTAGAAGTATCAGCAGTTAACCCAATGGCTTCTATGATGGCTGTAAAAAATGATGCCTTAGAAGATATTGCCACGCAAGTAAGTAATAAACTAGAAAACGTAATAAAACAACTTTAAAACCCAACTGCTATGAACATCGAGCAATTAATTTCAGAAAATAAAGGTACCATTATAGACGTACGTACCCCTGAAGAATTTATGTCAGGAAATCCTGTAGGTTCTATCAATATTCCGCTACAAGAGGTAGTAAGCAGAATAGACGAAGTAAAAAGCTTACCTCAACCATTAATTTTATGTTGTGCCTCCGGTAACCGAAGTGGCATGGTAGAACAATTTTTATCTCAAAACGGTATTGAATGTTGTAATGCCGGTTCTTGGTTAGATGTAAATTATTATCAATCTAAAAACGTTAAATAAGTTATGCTAAATACATTAAAACAGTTGTTGGGCTTCGGCCCGGCAACAGATTATGCTGATTTAATCAGGCAAAATGCCATTATTCTTGATGTAAGAACAAAAAATGAATTTAAATCGGGCAACATTAAAAAATCTATTAACATTCCTGTAGATGTATTACATAATAACTTAAAACACCTTAAAGATAAAAACAGACCCATTATTACTTGCTGTGCTTCTGGAGCAAGAAGTGCTATGGCAAAACGTATTTTAAAATCGCAAGGTTATACACAAGTTTATAATGGCGGTGGTTGGCATAGGTTGCAGTCTAAAATTTAAAGTCTCAATTAAGGATTTTTTCTACACATAACCTTATAACCTACCCAGCACTTCATTCACTTTTTCATCTAGGCTTAAATTACCATCTATCCAATTAATTTTAAAGCCATTTTTTTCCATTTTTCTATACCAAGTTGCTTGCCGTTTAGCAAACTGGTGTATGGCAATATTTAACTGATTGAATAGTTCTTCTTTACTTATTTCGTTCAACAAATAAGCGGTTATCAATTTATATTCTAATCCGTAAAACTTAAGTTTTTCTGTAGAAACTCCTGCTTTTATCAACCCTTCTACCTCTCCTATCATATCTTCATTTTCAAGTCGTTGTTTTAAACGGGTGGTGATTCTTTCTCTTATAATTGGTCTTTCAAAATGAATTCCAAATAAATGGTAATTAAATCTAGGAAAATCTCTTATCAAAGCTTCATTTTCTTGCTGAAAAACAGCAATTTCAATAGCTTTAATTAATCGCTCTTTATCTTCTGTATCTGTGGTATTATGTAGTTGTTTGTATTTTTTAAGAATTTCCACCAATTCTTCATTGGTTTTTAATACTAATTCACTTTTAAGTTCAGTATTTTCAGGGATAGCCAGCATTCTATAACCTTTTAAAACAGCTTCGAGATACAAACCTGTTCCTCCACATAAAATAGCTTGTTTATTTCTACTTTTTATATCCTCAAAAGCAGCTAAAAAATCCTTCTGAAACTCAAACACATTATACTCTTCTCCTGCATTTTTTATATCAATTAAATGATAAGGTATAGATTTTCCGTTTACTATAAAATCATTCAGATCCTTTCCTGAACCTATATCCATACCTCTGTAAACCTGACGAGAATCTGCACTAATAATTTCTCCATCAAGCTTTTCGGCTAAATGAGCTGCTAACTTGGTTTTTCCGGTAGCAGTAATGCCTAATATCACAATAAGGTCGGTTTTATTCATTTTTTTAATTGTAATGCTCTATATTTCAACAGCAAATCTTTCATCGATTGCTGTTCTTCCAAGATAATTGATTTTAAAAGTACATTGGCAGCTTCATTTATTGGTTGATTTTGGTAAAAATTATCTCTACAAAAATGTAAAAATTTTAAGGTTTTAAAAGCATTAAACCATTTAAAAAGTAATTCTTTAAAGCGTTTTGAATTGGTAGCATTCGCTCTAATTTTCTTTAAATTACTTTCAAAATCATTCTCTTTTAAAAATGCTAATATGCTCTTTGGTAAAGGAATTTCATCATCGAAAAAGAGTAATTCACTAGTATCAAAAAATATTTTCAACTCTTTAAAAGAATTAAAATTATAGGTAAATAAAGTTTCATCATTATTATTTGTCCATTGCTGCATGGCTCTTCCTGTCCCGAAAGGTACTCGCTCCGAAATTCTGGGAGAGGGAAAAACTGTGGTAGTATTTATTTCTGTAAAATTTCCCAATGGGATTACTTTTTGCAAAAAATAAAAATCCTCTCCGGCTTTCCGTTTGTTCATCCCACCTTGTTTATGATAAATAGCTGCTCTAACCGCCATGCTTGAGCCAACAGTATGAAAGGCATAAGGCAGCCCAACATAATGCAGTGCTTCTTTGTAATAACGCAAATGAAGTTCATACTGGATAATTCCATCATAAATTCGCTGCGGAAACTCATCTCCATCTATGGGATGCTCGTAATAAATGGAGCAACCTACACTTTTAGAGTGTTGATTAAAATGTGTTTCTATCGCTAAAAGGTAATTTTTAGCACACGTAGCATCAGCATCAAAGCAAACAATAATTCCATCTTTATTGCCAATAGAATCCAATCTGTTGTATGCCTCATCCATTCCTATTTTTCGAGCTAAGCCAACACCTGCGTCTTTTTTTGGTAAACCTGTTGCTTCAATAAATGAAAAATGAATTTTATCTCGTTGATGAGTGGATGACCAAGCTAAAGCTTCATTTAAGCTATATTGATTTTGTTCTAAAACTTCTTTTGAGTCTGTTTCTGAAGAATTGATTACTGTAATTACCTCCACAATTAATTGTGTCGGTTCACAATCGTAAAGACTTTGAAGACTTTTAACCAAATTAGGTTCATTGTAGCAAGGTATTACAACTATTATTGTTGTTGATGGATGAATAGGAATGTTATTGTGATGTTGCACTTTTATTTTTATTATTAGCCCCCTAAATCCCCCGAAGGGGGACTTTGCCAACGCACAAAGCCTATTTAGTTATTTGTTATTTGTTATTTTCTCGCAAAGTCTCTAATAAATGTTTATCGTTAATAGTTAATTTGTAATATATAAATCTTGTCAAACCTCAAACCTTGAACTTTTGCCATTAACCTAAATATGCTGATACACTTCTGCTACAAGCTTCTCTTGCGAGGGATAACTTATTAAAATTCCTTTTTGGGCTCCTTGGTAAACAAACATACTGCTTGCTGCGACAGCACTTGCTCCATGTTGTACAGCTGTTAAAAAATCTGACGCTTGTTTCGCTCCTCCACAAATAACTAAAGGTAATGAGCTTGCTTCTGATATTTTTGAAATTAATGAATAATCATATCCTGAAAAAGTACCATCTAAATCGATAGAGTTGATAAACAATTCTCCAGCTCCACTTTCTTCTATTTGTTGTATAAATGCTAATAGTGGTGTTTTTACTTTTTTACTTCCGGAAACGGTATAAGCTTGTTGTTTGCCCAACCAATCTTTTTTTACATCTATAGAAGCAACAATACTTTGCGAACCAAATATGTTAGCTGCCTCAGTAATTAAATTTAAATTAGTTGAAAGTGCCGAGTTAATAACTACTTTTTCTATACCCAATTTAAAAAGCTTTTCTATTTGGGTTAAAGAATTTATTCCTCCACCGTAAGCAAAGGGCATAAAAGCTTCCTCAGCAATTTCTTCAATTTTTTTATAATTGGGTGTTCTTTTTTCTTTGGTGGCGGTAATGTCTAAAATTACAATTTCGTCAACTTCTTTTTCATTAAAAATTTTAACGGCATTAATTGGGTCACCAATATAATTAGGATTTTTAAAACGTCTGGTTTTTACTAACTTTTCGTTTTGCAAGGTAAGCACCGGTATAACTCTAATTCTTCGCATTGATTATAGGTTAACAAAGTTTTGTAATAACCTCATACCAAATTTATGGCTTTTTTCAGGGTGAAATTGTACACCAAAAATATTTTCTTTTTCTACTGCAGAAACAAATTCATAACCATAATTAGATTTGGTTAACACATCATTTTCATTTTTAGGTTGCATGTGGTACGTATGTACAAAGTAAAATCTAGCTTCATCTTCAAGTCCTTCCATTAGCATCGATTTTTTACTAACAACAACTTCATTCCAACTCATATGAGGAATTTTTAGTTGCTCGGTCATTTTAGATTTGTTAAACTTAACAATATCCATATCTATCCAACCCAACCCTTTTTCTATTCCTTCTTCACTATTATTTCCTAACAACTGAGCTCCCAAACAAATGCCTAATATAGGCGTTTTATTATTAATAATTTTTTCATTGAGTATCTCAATTAAGCCGGATTGTTGTAGATTCTTCATGCCATAGTCAAAACTACCTACTCCAGGTAATATAAGCTTATCAGCTTGAGCAATTTCTTCAACAGAAGAACTGATAATTGATTTAGCTCCAATACGCTTTAGCATATTTTGAATAGACTTAATATTTCCAGCGTTGTAGTTAATAATAGTAATCATGAACAAAATCTCTTAGAATGCTGCAAATGTACATGGATTTATTCAAATTAGATGGTAGACTCACTATAAATTAACGTACTACTATCTTATCAGATAAAATGGTAGTAGGAAGTTCTATTCGATAGATGTAGATTCCTTTGCTTAAAAAAGATAAATCAATATTATTTTTTTGAAGTTGTTCATTACTATACACCACTCTTCCTGCTAAATCAACCACCTGAACGCTAACATTTTCAGTGCTTGCCGATAAATTCAAAAAATTTTCATGATAATACACCCCTACCCCATTACTTTCATTCTTAATAGCAATAATATCAGAATAACTATAGGTTCCGTCAAAATCTGTTTGTTTTAACCTATAATAATTTATTCCTTTATGAGGATATTCATCAACAAAACCATAATCTAATACACTATTACTATTCCCTGCTCCTTTAACTTTTCCGATAACTTGAAAAAACTGTGCATCCATACTTCTTTCTATCGTAAAAAAGTCGTTGTTAATTTCTGATGAGGTTACCCACTCTAGTAAATTAGCATTGTTAGTTAATTTATTTCCTGTAAAAGATAGTAACTTAATAGGTGTTGGAATACTTGTACTTAACGTAATATCATCTACAGCAAAAGAAGGATCACTGGCAGAACCATTTCCATCATTCACCCATCTAAAACCTATCCTAACATTAGGATTATTATCAGCCGAAGCAGGTAACAATCCCGAAAAAGCAGTCCACAACCCTTGCCCTCCCCCACAAGTTGATGTTTTAGGCAATGCGTTTATATTATTCCAACCAGCTCCATCAAAATACCACAAAGTAGCATCATCATTCGTTCCTTCACCATTTTCAATGTAATTAAATTCTATAGTAATACCAGATTGACCAGTGCAATTAATAATTGGAGATTCACACCTAATATTAGTTGCTTCATCGGGACCGGAATCATCATAAGCTGCTCCACAATCTCCTGAAGGACAAAAAACAAATGCTGCAGCAGATGTTGAAACATTTCCAAGATGGAGAGATTGATCTGCACCACAACCGCTACCACAAACACCTGCTGAATTTCCATTTTCTTGACAAGAAACATAGAATTTATTAGCATTAACACCATTTACACCAACATTGCTAGTTGTCCAAGCAATAAAACTAGGGTCGCAACCTGACCCTGCTACACAAACAGAACCATCAAATGTTTCTGTATAAAATATTTGAGCGTTTGCTATAGTTACCAAAAAAAGAAAAAATAATATCAGCACTATCTTCTTCATAACTCAAAGTTTAACCCAAAGTTAATCAATAAGTTAATCGTTTCTATTTCTATTTTTTTGAATTATTTCAGTTCTAAACTTAAAAATAGTTAGCTACTGTACTATAATTTTATCTGAGAAAACAGTGTTGGAAAGTTCTATTCGATATATATATATTCCTTTATTTAAAAAAGATAAATCAATATTATTTTCTTGAGATTTGTTATTATATACAATTCTTCCTGTTAAATCTAAAATTTCTATAATGTAAGGTTCTTCTGACTGAATCGTAAGTTGTTTATTATAAACAAAAGCACTTAAGGTATTATCTTTTTTTCTTGATATGGCGACAATATCAAAATATTCAGACTTACCATTGAAATCAGTTTGTTTTAATCTATAATAATAAGTTAGTATTTGCTCCTTAGGAAGAATATCTATAAAATTATAATTCATTATAGTAGAAGAGTTTCCTGAACCGGAAATAATCGCTATAGTTTCAAAATTGATGGCGTCAGTACTTCTTTCCAACGTAAAATAATCGTTATTTATTTCAGTTAACGTAGCCCATTTCAACACATTGGAATTCTCATCATATATTTCACCTGAAAAATCCAATAATTCTACAGGTAATATTTGACTGCAATTACAAGAACCTACATCTTCAATGGTATAAGTAATAATTTCATCACTTCTGTTGGCAGCTCCTTCAATAATAATAGTTGCCGGACCTGTAACAGTCATTTGATCGAATAAACTTGCATTACTTCCACCTATTTGCCACGGAGGTGTTCCTCCGGCAGCATTTCTAATTCTAAGTCTATCTCCACTTGTTGAACTCCCATCAGCACCAGAGGCTGTACATGGACTTGTTCTATTTTTCATTTCAGCAGTAATTCTTACATCACACCCTCCAGGGACTTCAAATGTTGTTGACATAGTTTGATGTCCAGCGTCACAATTCCCACTAGTTCCACTTCCACAATTTGGACCGCCTAAAGCTGTTAAATCACAACCTCCAATACATCCACAGCCTGATCCACTTACATAAATAGCTCCTGATGAACATACTTGTGCCGATAAATTTATAGTGAACAAAGTAAGCACTAAAGTTAAAGTGAAGCTTGATAAGTTATATTTTAAGTTATAGAAAAACATTTTACAATTCTGTTATTCTTGTTATATGCTAAAACTTTAAAAATCAATTACGTGTTGCTTTTTTTACCTAAGCAATGTAACCGAGCCTTTAATAAACTCTCTTTTTCCTCCTAAAAAAGTGACATCAATCAAGTAAAAATAAGTACCTGTTGGCACAACACTTCCTTGATAAGTTCCATCCCAACCTTCATTTATTTCTTTCCATGAAAACAACTGCTCTCCCCACCTATTAAAAATAGTTGCTTCAAAAAAATCAAATTCACTGCCTTTTATCAAAAAGACATCATTATTATTATCATTATTAGGTGTAAAAGTATTTGGAACAAAAATAGTTGGCACTAAACATTCGTCTCTAGTAATTTCTATTTGATCTTCAGATAAACACCCATTATCCATTGATGTAACGGTATAAATTCCTTCGGTAAAAACAATTATAGAATCAACTCCTGTTTCTCCTGAACTCCAAACTAAATTAGCTCCTCCAACCGCATTTATAATAAAACCTGTTAGTAATTCATCTCTGCAAATCGTAATGTTATTTTGCACTATATTCACTTGGCTCGTTGCAATAATAGTTAAGTTGGTTTCAACAATACTATCACATCCTAAGGAAGTGGTAAGTATATCTGTATAAATCCCAGTTGAGGCATAAACATTCCCTCCAACAGTTATACTAAATCCAGGACATTCAGTAAAACTTTGAGAGCTAAATTTGGTAGGATTGATGTTTAACGTAGTTGTAATAATGCTGTCACAACCTGCACTGCTTCCGCCAACAAGTGTGTCTATATAATTTCCAGCTGTAGTTTGAAAAACTCCTCCTAACAAAATACTATCCCCTTGACAAATTGAAATACTTGTTGAACCTGTGGTAAAATTATTTATCGCAAGGTTAGTGGTAATTATACTGTCACAACCTGATGCTGCTCCACCAATAAGTGTGTCAATATATGTTCCTTGTGTATTTACCTGACTTCCTCCCGGCAAGGTATAACTTTGTCCTTGACAGATACTTGCATTTTGAGTAGCAGTAGCTGGTGGATTAATAGTAATTAAAATACTATCCGTAATAGTTCCACAAGCTGCCGAACCTTCTACATAAATATAAAAATTTGATGTATCGTTTATTGAAGAAGAATAAGTAGTGTTATTGCTAGTTGTTGAGCTAAAAGATCCATTACCACCGCTCCAAAGTAAATTTTGTAGTGAACTACTAGCATTTACTGTTAATTGAACATTATCTCCCGGACAAATATTAGTTGGTGACAACGCAGTAATACTAACATTAGCAGGAACAAAAGGGGCTTGACAAGCAAAATTATCATACGTTGCATTACCTTGCCAATCGAAATTAGCTAATGCTCCATCTCTTATTGCTGAAGCTCCACCAATAGTTCCGTTTTGATTAACCAATAATGTTCTATCATAGGTAACTACATCCGAACAGCCACTTGGCGATGAAAACGAAATAGATAAGGTTCTCATTCCAGGAGAAGTACTCCAATTAGCAAAATGCCCTGAGGTGTTTCCCGCACATTGAAAAATAACGTACATCGTATCAGCCAAATTGGCAAAAGAATTGGCATTTACATCAATAGCGGTACTTGTTATAAGCAATACTCTAACTCCTGCCGGTAAAATACCATTAGTTGGTTCGAGTAATAATCCGCATCCCTGTACGGTAGCATTTAAAGCACTAACAGCATTTGCTGTAGTAATATTCTGACAAATGTTTAACCAAGGATTGGTCGAGTTTGGCCAACTCACATTCATATTGGCAACATTAAGAGGAGTATTACCCACAACAAAACGAACCATTTCATTTTCTCCTTCAGGAGAACCACAGGCGTCTACAAGGATACTTTCTATTTCGAAACAGGTGGTTGGAATTTGTGCTTTAACATGTAAAGCCAGAAGAATTATTGTTATTAAAAATAAAGTTTTTAATCCATTAACTTTAAAAATCATTACTCATAAGGGTTGAATTTAAAATGGTTTAGGAAAATCCATGTAGGTAATCACTTTAAATTTCAATACAAAAATAAATCTAATCTTTTGATTAAATTCAGTTTAAAAGTTATGAAAATGTTAATCTTTCAACAGTTATTTAACAAAAAAGAGAATTGTTATTCGTTATGCGTTATTGACTCACAAACAAATATTCACCATTCACAATTGATTAACCTACCTTACCTTCTACAACAATAACTATTTCTCCTTTTAGGGTGTTTTCTGTAAAATACTGAATCAATTCATTGGCTGTACCTCTTACTGTTTCTTCGTGGATTTTAGTTAATTCTCTTGAAACAGAGATTTTTCTATCTTCTCCAAAAAACTCATCAAATTGTGTAAGTGTTTTTATTAATCGATGAGGCGATTCATAAAAAACAATGGTTCTGGTTTCTTCTTGCAAGAACTTTAATCGGGTTTGTCGGCCTTTTTTGTGAGGCAAAAAACCTTCAAAAACAAACTTATCACAAGGAAACCCTGAGTTTACTATAGCAGGAACAAAGGCTGTAGCTCCGGGTAAACATTCTACTTCAATATCGTTTTCCACACAAGCTCTTACTAATAAAAATCCCGGATCAGAAATAGCAGGTGTGCCGGCATCACTAACTAAGGCTATGGTTATTCCTGATTTTAATTTATCTATTACTTTATCTAAATTTTTGTGTTCGTTATGTTGATGAAAAGCAATCAATTGCTGATTAATATCGTAATGTTTTAACAATTTGGAAGAAGTTCTGGTATCCTCTGCTAATATTAAGTCAACAGTTTTTAGTACTTCTACGGCTCTAAAAGTAATATCTTTTAAATTACCAATAGGGGTTGGTATTAGGTATAGTTTTGACATCTGACAATAAAAAAGCTAAATTACGGAGATTATATTTATATAGATAGTTAAGAGAAAAAGATATTAAGAGAACCCTAATAAAAACAAAAGAAGCTGATTGTTATTCAGCTTCTTTAGATATATCATAAACTTTCTTTCCTCCGTATAATGCCCCGGCTATCAATAAAAATGACAAGCCTCCATCTATTGGTACACAAGGTGGTGGCCAACATACAGGATCCCCACCACCACCACCACCAGGAGGCCCCGGAGGACCTGCTGCAAAAACGTCTATTCCGCTAAGAGCTAAAAATAAAACAATTGTAATTAAAACTAACTTTATTATTCTCATTAGGTTATTTTCTAATAGGGGCAAATTTACCATTTAATTTAATATACACAACAAAAACGTTTTAAAGTATTAAATGGTTGTTTTTAATAAGTTAATTTTTGAACTATTTCGCCTTTATTTGAACTAACCTTAATGATAACCAAACCTTTATCAATTGATGAATTTGGTAATTCAAATCTATTGGTGTTACTTACCATTTGATCTTCAATAATTTTCTGACCTAAGGCATTATAAACAGATACCACATAATTTTGTTCTACATCATCAAACTCAATTACTGTAACTTCATTAGATTTATAAATAGCTATTTGTTGGTCCATTCCGTTAACAGTATTAGTTACTTGATTTGACAATCTTAACGAAAAACGTTCCCCTGTTTCATATTCATCTATCAATACTTCTACTTCATTAATTGAAGTTAAATCATATACTTTACCTGTTTTGGTATCGGTTAATTCCATTAGTTTATACTCATGAACTAACTTCTCAAAATTAATAGCTTCAATAATATAGTTTCCAGAAATCCCAACCTCAACAGCTATAGGTAACACTACTTCATCACTATAATTAAATGAATTAATCACTAACTTTTTATTATTATTTGCACTATAACTATAAATACTTGGAGCTTCTAATAATTTACTTGGTAAATACGTTCCATCATGATAATCATGGTTAATTGTAGCCAAGTTATTCATTCTTAACTTAAGCTCATGTGAATAAGTATTAATTTCGCTTGATACTTTTAACTTAACTTCTGAAAAAACATACGGCTCTTCACCAACATTCATAAATTCTTCATCATCTATTGAAGGATAAGCTATTTCATCACCTGTAGTTCTCCAAAAAGTACTTGAACTTATATATAATTTAGAAGATTCTGAAAAAGTTAATGTCCCTGCCCCTACACTTTCCACCCAAAACCCCTGATGAGGAGGAATTGAGCCTGATGTTTTTGCATCAAAATTACCAGTATTAGTATTGTATATGTAATACGTATTTAAAAGTGTTGGTTTATTTAAGCTGCCCCATGAAATCCATGCTTGATATGGATTTCCTACTAAATTAAATGTATTAGCAACAGGAATAGCTATGTTACCTGAATTTGGTGTACCTCTTGAATCAAAAGCTTTGGCATTGAATGTATTCATGTCATCTCCTAACCAAATTTCATAACCACGAGCTACATCAAGCACAACAAAAGTATCGGTTACAGGAACATACACTTGGCTATTTTCATCATAAGAATATACAGAATAGAAACTACCTGGATTTCCTACTCTTCCATCAATACCGTTAACATCAGACATAAATAATTCTGTAATTGTTCCTGTTGGGTCGGAATCCCACTCCCCTAAAGTTTGGGTTTGAACAGGAGAACTTAAATCTGCCCAATTCGCATTTCTAGTAGAAACATATCTTTCAATTACAAACTGACCGCTGAACGCATTAGAAGCTCCTGGTTGTATAACGGCTGTTCTTGTTGATGAAGATAAAAAGGTAAATACCCCACCATTATTCTGTAACTGACCTGTCGTAACTTTAACAGAGTTAAGCACTTCGAAATTACCTGAAGCTATAGAGACATTATTCGAGTTGTTAATAACTAAATTTCTGAAATCAATAGTATTTGCTGAATTATTTGTAATAGTTTGCAATGAGCTACCAACAAAAGAAACTACTTTGTGTAATGCATTACCATTGATAGTATAATCTCCATATACATCAAATCCTTGAATAGCATCTGTTCTAAGTAATCCATCAACTATTATATTCTGAATCGACTCAACCGATCGGGTGGTTACTGTATGACCTGCCATAACAATTGCATTATCACTAGCTCCCGGCACACAACTACAACTCCAAGTCGATGCAACATCCCAATAACCTGTTTTCACTGAAAAAATATTATTTTGAGCACCTGATGCAATTGAATAATAATCTCCAGCAGAAAGAGTAACTCCTGAAAAAGTTACCAAACCTCCTATATCAGCAAAAGGACCATAAGAAACAACTCCTCCATCGTTAAATACACCATTATTCGATTCAACTAATAAATAATATTGTCCAGAAGTTAATGTCAATGAAGTAACATCTACAGTAACATCTACCGTTCCAACTGTACCTGTTACATCAGCACGCCAAATCCTTCTAACCCTTGAACCGCCAGCTATAGTTGCTGGCACATCATTATTGGTTAGTGTTAGTGAACCATTGTTATGTCCTGACAATAAATAACTACCGTTTGACAAAGCTGATGCATTGGAGAATTCAACAATACCTGTTCCTTGTGCAGCAAGATTTGATCCGTCAACCTCTTGTCCTATACCAAACAATTCATATCCATAACCTGCATCATAAGTATAAAAATCATTAGTAATGGTTATGTTATATTTAGTTGATAAGTAATTATCTACTAAATTTCTTTCAGCGCTATTTAATACTTTATTGTAATTAATTATTTCATAAATATCACCACTATAATTATTTGAATAATTTGTTCTTGCCCCTAATACGTTTCTCCAGTTTCCAGAAGCAGTGTTTTGTGCAGTGCCTGTTGTGCCTGAATTGTTATTGTCTGAATATCCTGTTATCTGATTAGTATTTTGTCCATCCCATGCAAATGCCCATATTTGAGGATTTCCTGTTTGTAGATTACTAACTACCCTTGCTAAATTAGAAGAGTTAAACACTCTTGATTTAAACTCTCCACCACCTGACCAAGTTTCTAATAAAGAATTATGTTCCGAAAAAGCAGAAGTAAAGATAAACCCTGTAGCAGTAGTTTGAGATACAATTATTCTGGTTTGTGTGTTTGAATTAGCTCCTGTCATACTTCCTCTTAACATATAATCATTCACACCATCAAACCTGATAGTTGGAAAAGTATAATTGTAATATCTTGGCTGCAAACTCAAAGAACCCTGTGTGAAATTATTCCCATTTCCAGATTTATCTGACCATGTTGAAATCTGATCATTATTAGAATTTGTAAATTGAAAATCCGTTGCGTCTAACCACAAATAATTATTAGTAGAATTTCCCACACCTGCAGGACCAGTTTGTGCATATAATGAAATTGTAGTAATTGACAATAAAAGTGCAAAGAGCTTTCTCATAATCTTAAGATTTAGTTTGTAAACACATTAACGCAAATCTAAGTAAAAAGGTTGTGATATACTATTTTTATTTTTAATATTATTATAAATTACGTATCTATACGGATGTGCATTTAGTAAAAATGCTTAGCTATATTTTTAATAAACAAAATTGTTCTATACAACTTTATCTTTAAAAGTTTGATTAGTATAAAAAAAGAGAACTATAAACAGGTATATAGGAAACGGATCTTGAACAATACCTGCAAAAAATCTGGAAACAGGATAAAATAACTCTAACTTGTTTGTTAGAAACCCTACCATATAAAACAAGAAAGACAAAACAAAAAAAGTTACAAAAACAACAAAAACAATTTTATTATACTTTCTATTCCGAAAAAAGTAATGAACAACTCCTATAGCAACAAGTAAAAAAATCAAAAAAAAGAAAAGCGTCAATAGCCATTTAAAAAGGGTCAGTTGGTTTAAGCTAATATGGTATAAAAATTCAGGTGGAGTAATGTATGCTCTATTGTATGGAAATGAAACGTTATTTATAACACTGTTAATGGTAATAAAAACACCTTCTCTAAGGTACCCTAATAAATAAGTTAGTATTACAAACAAAACAAATGCAACATATTTTTTGTAGTTACTCATTAGTTTATTTCTGTGAATATTTTTTTACCCATATTATCCACATCATAAACACCACAAGGTAAACGATAATGGTAAAGGTGTATTTATGATTAAATTGTAAACTATCAGGAGAGTAAACCACCACTAATGCCAACGCCACTAATCTTAAGATATTTACTATATGTATAAATAAAATACCCATGGGAATATAAAAAAGTTTATACTTAATCTTTCCCGGAAAAATCATTACAAATCCAGCAAATAATGCAAATAAATCCAACCCATTACAAGGCACCCCTATCAGTACACCATGGGTTCCATCAACACCAACAGCATCTGAATAAGTAAAAGTTTCATACCCTATAAAACTCAATACCATTTCAGTTGAAGAAACCAAATGATTAATTAAAAACTTATCTATCAAACCATCCTTTACTAACCAATTATCGTAAAGCATATACCATAATAAATACAACCCTATAGCTTTAAGTATAAAAAGCGAGATAAACCTATCTTGTTTTGAAAGTTTTGAGAAAATGTTGTATTTCATTATTAAAATATATTATGCTACAAAAATATTTAATTAAACACTAAGTTAATAACCTAAATACGAATAAAAAACTATTTTTGTCGGCTGTAAACTAAATTATGAACAACAAAGAACAACAAAATATAATAGAAAGCTTTGATCTAAAAGCTTTTGGTGCTAGGTTAATCAAAAAATGGTTTTTATTTCTTTTTGCTTTCATTATTGCCGGCATTGTTAGTTTTTATCAAATACGTTATAGCGTACCTCAATACAACACTTACGGAAAAATCTTACTAAAAGACGAATATTCTGCTTGGACAGAAGAGTCTTTTATAAAGGGAATGGAATTAGTAAGTAATAGAAGCCGGCTTTCTAATGAAATTGGTTTATTGCAGTCTTTCTCACTAAATTACAGGGTAGTTGATGCTCTTCCCTATGATGTTTTTTACTACAAAATTGGCAACATTAAAACCACTGAATTATATACAGCTTCTCCTTTTAAGGTTGTTATTGACACCACAGTTCACTACCAAGGTGTACCAACATATTTTTTAAAATTTAAAGATAAAAATCATTTCCATTTATCAACTAATAAAGAAGATATTGAGTCTGCAAAAACCTATATGGTGGGACAAAAAATTAATTTCCCAAAAGTTAAACTTGAAATTGAATTAACGGATGAATTTATCTCTAAAGACATAAATGATTTATACGCTTTTAAAATAAACGATTTATACTCACTTGCTAAAGTTAAACAAAACAGTTTTTACGTTGAAACTGACCCTGCCGAATCATCTATTCTAAGGCTTTCTGCTGGTAGTTCTACTATTGAAAAAGAAATTGACTACTTAAATATGATTATGAGAATATACATATTTAATGGCATTGAAGAAAATAATGAAACCTCTACCAGTACTCTTGTTTTTATTAACGAACAACTTAAAGAAGTAGCTGATACACTTATTAAAATTGAAAATTCACTCGAATATTTTAAACTTAATATTAATGATGAAAAATTGGAGATTAATTCCACCAAATTAATCCCTAACTCTACTGAAATAGAAAAACAACTTATTGAAGCCAAGTTTCAAAAAAAGTATTATGAATCTACCTTGGAATACCTTCGAATTAATGATGATTTAGATCAAATGCTTATCCCTCCTATTCTTGGTATTACGGTTCAAGACCCTGTTCATAGAATTATTACTGATTTATCTGATTTATATTCTAGAAAAGCCGCACTTAGGTTATCAGTTATTGATAGTAGTTTAACCTTTAACAAATTGTTACTCCAAATTGAAATGAAAAAAAACATTTTAATTGAAAACTTAAATTCTCGACTTAATAAAATCAATTTTGATATTGAACAACTTTCTGAAGAACTAGGACTTAATGAATCTAAATTAGATAAGTTACCTTTAGCAGAATCTGAAAGCGTTAGAATTCAACGAATTTATAAACTTAATAATGATTTTTACAATTATTTATTAGAAAAAAGAAGTGAAGCTTCTATAGCACAAGCATCTAATATACCGAAAGCTAAAATTTTAGAACCTGCTAGCGAATATACGGTTTCTTTTGTAGGTCCATTTAATATGAACTTTTACTTATTAAATTTTGGTTTAGCTTTCTCTTTACCATTTTTATTAATTCTCATCCTATTTTTAACCAGTAATAAAATTATTGAAAAAAGTGATATTGAAAACACTACTTCTATCCCCATTTTAGGAAGTATTGGACATTTAAAACAACCTGGAAATTTGGTTTTAGCCAACAACCCAAAATCTATTGTAGCCGAATCTTTTAGAACGATAAGAACCAATATTAACTACTTAACAAAAGAAAAAAAATCATTTTGTATTTTAATTACCTCTTCTATTAGTGGTGAAGGAAAAACTTTTTGCTCCATCAATTTAGCACACGCTTATGCCATGTCGGGTAAAAAAACTTTATTAATTGGTGCTGATTTAAGACGTCCTAAAATTTTTAACGACTTTAACTTAAAAAATAATGTTGGTTTATCTAATTACTTAATTAGTTCAGCTACTTTTAATGAAGTTATTCAACCAACTAATTTTGAACACTTTCATCTAGTATCCTCAGGGCCTGTACCTCCTAACCCATCTGAACTAATAGAAACCGACAGAATGAAAATGTTTATTGATGAAGCCAACATTAATTACGATGTTATTATTATTGATACCCCTCCTATTGGGTTAGTTTCTGACGCTATGATTTTATCTCAATATACAGATGTTAACTTATATGTTGTAAGGCAATTCTACACTTATAAAAACCATTTAGAACTCATAGATGATTTATATACCACTAAAAAAATTACTAACCTTGGTATTGTTGTAAACGATTTAAAAGAACAACGATTAGGGTATGGCTATGGATATAGTTATGGTTATGGTTACGGCTACGGCTACGGCTACGGTGGTGGGTATTATGCAGAAGATGAAAAAAAACGAAAGAAAGGTTTTTTAGACCTATTTAAAAACAAATCATAAAATGTCTTCCCTAAAGAAAAGTGCTCTATCGGGAATATACTGGACATTTATCCAGCAAATGAGCTCACAAGCCATAGGATTTGTTATTTCCATTATACTAGCACGTATTCTTTTACCTAAAGAATTTGGTTTAATTGCTTTATTAGGTGTTTTTATTGCTATTGGTAATACCTTAGTTAATAGTGGACTTAGTCTTTCTTTAATAAGAACCAAAGAGGTAGATGATGACGATTATTCAACCGTATTTTATTTTAATTTAGTAATAAGCCTATTGGTTTATTGTGTTGTTTATTTCACTGCTCCTTTTATTGCCGATTTTTATAACCAACCACCATTAACAAACATTGCTCGAATTTATTCTCTAACTTTTGTTATTAGCTCCTTATCTGTAGTGCAGAACACCCGCTTAAATAAAGCAATGAATTTTAAGCAACTCACTATCATTTCTATTCCATCCTTAATTATTAGTGGTGTTACTGGAATTCTCTTGGCACTTAACAACTTTGGTGTTTGGAGTTTAGTATGGAGTGCCATTATTAAAGAAGCTGCCCATACCTTGCAACTATGGTGGTACTCCCCTTGGAAACCATTATTCCGATTTAAAACCGAAAAAATAAAACAACACTTTAAATTTGGTTATAAAATGACCATTGCTGGAGTTGTGGATACGCTTTTTAAAGATATTTATACCATTGTAATTGGTAAGTTTTTCGATCCTATGCAAGTTGGTTTCTATAACAGAGCCAATACTTTTCGCCAACTACCCATAAACAGCCTAGGAAATATATTAAACAAAGTTACTTTTCCTTTATTTAGTAAAATACAAGATGATAATGAAAAATTAAAAAATGCCTATAAAAAAGTGATGCAGATGTCTGTTTTTTTAGTCGCTCCAACGCTACTCTTTATGGTAGTATTAGCAGAACCATTATTTCGGTTTTTATTAACCGAAAAATGGATGCCTGCTGTGCCTTATTTTCAAATTTTATGTGTTGCTGGAATTCTATATCCTATTAATGCCTATAATTTAAACATTTTAACAGTAAAAGGGAGAAGTGATTTGTTTTTAAAATTAGCTATAATAAAAAAAATTTTGATATTGGTTGTGGTAATAATTGCTTTTAACTGGGGTATTTATGGCTTATTGTTTGGCCAATTATTTTTATCTTTAATTGGATTGTTTTTTAATGGATATTTTTCGGGAAGACTAATAAATTACACTATATTTAGTCAAATAAAAGATATTTCATTAATAATTGTTATTAGTTTTATTTCAGCAATTATAATCTATTTTGTAGATACGTTGTTTTTAATAAACTACCATGATATAGCTCGTTTATTAGTAGGCGGAACCACGGGTATTGTTTGTTATTTTTTATTGACCTTATTAGTTAAATTAGCACCCTATTTTGAATTAAAATCTATAATTTTGAAAAACAAATGAGTCTTTTAAAAAAAATAAAATCTAAAATTAAAAACGAATTACAAAAAAGTAAGGTTAAAAATAAAACCAAATTTTTCTGTATTGGAGCGAATAAAACAGGTACTACTTCGCTTGAAAAAGCTTTTAAAGAATTAGATTTTGTTATAGGGAATCAACGAAAAGCAGAATTACTCACTCCAGATTATTTTGAAAAAAACTATCAGCCTTTGCTAGATTATTGTAAAACTGCTGAAGTATTTCAAGATGTTCCATTTAGCTTTTTAGATACCTATAGATTATTAGACCAACATTTCCCCAACAGTAAATTTATCTTATCAGTTAGAGATTCATCCGAACAATGGTATCAATCGTTAACAAAATTTCATGCAAAACGTTTTGGAAATGGGAATGAACCAACTTGGCGAGATTTAAAAAATGCAGATTATGTATTTAAAGGGTGGACTTATGATATTTTTTTGAATGAATATAATTTGAATGAAAGTGACAATCCATATAATAAAGAAAAATTAATCAGTTATTACGAAAACAGAAACCGTGATATCATCGATTATTTTAAGAATAGATCCAATGATTTATTAGTAATCAATTTATCTGAACCAAGTGCTTACCAAAAATTTTGTCAATTTATCAATGTGAAATCGAATAAAAACAATTTTCCGTGGGCGAATAAAACAGCAGATTTAACAAAATGAACAAATCACAAGCAACTAGCCAACTTACTGTTACTAAAACTTTCTTCCCTCCTATTGAAGATTTTCAGGTACAAATACAGCGTATTTGGGATAATCAATGGTTGACCAATAGAGGAGTTTTAGTAACTGAGCTGGAGAAAAAACTAAAACAACACTTAAGTGTTAGTAATATATTAGCAATGACCAACGGTACACTGCCTATACAAATCGCATTAAAACTTTTTGGGAAAGGTGGTGAAATTATTACTACTCCTTTTAGCTATGTGGCTACTACTTCCTCCATCGTTTGGGAAAATTGCACCCCTATTTTTGTAGATATTCACCCTGAATATTTAACTATAGACGAAACCCAGATAGAAGCAGCCATTACCCCCAACACTACTGCCATTTTAGCTACTCATGTGTATGGTAACCCTTGTAATGTTAATGTGATAGAACAAATTGCTACAAAACACCAGTTAAAGGTGATTTACGATGCCGCCCACTGTTTTGGAGTAAGGTACAACAATCAAAGTATTTTTAATTATGGAGATGTAAGTACGTGCAGCTTTCATGCTACCAAGTTATTTCATTGTGGAGAAGGCGGAGCTATTTTTTGTAAAGATGAAGCATTACTAAAAACACTGTTTAATCTCCATAATTTCGGTCATAAAGGTGCTTTAGAATTTTATGGGGTAGGTATTAATGCCAAAATGAGTGAATTGCAAGCCGCTATGGGCTTGGCGGTGTTGCCGCACATGGAATTGATTATTACCGAACGTAAAAAAGTAGTAGATTACTACAATACACAGTTAAATTTTACACACCTAAAAAAATTAAAAATCCGAAAAAATACCGAATGGAATTACAGCTACTACCCGATTATTTTTGAAAGCGAAAAACAGTTATTGACTGTACAACAAGTATTAAATGATAACAACATTATCCCTCGCAGGTATTTCTATCCATCTTTAAATAACCTCCCTTATATAAATAAGGTGGCTATGTCGGTTACGGATAGTATTGCTCCTTGTGTGTTATGTTTGCCACTTTATGTGGGGCTTTCCGAAAATGAATTAGCACATATTGTAAATATAATTAATACCGTCATCACGAGCGTAGCTAAATAATCTGTTTATCAGAACTAAAAACCAAAAGATTGCTTCAGCACTTACACAAATTCCATTGCTAAGGCTTCGTAATGACGTTTTAAAACAAAAAATAATACTACTTTTGTTTACAATAAAAAAAACAATGAAAATCGCCATCATGCAGCACTATATTTTTCATTATATTGATTATTTTCAAATTATTATTACAATATAAAAAATTAAATAAAAACAATGAACAAAAATTCAAATATCCTACTTAGTGTTTGTATGATTTCATTTAATCATGAACAGTTTATTGCGCAAGCTATAGAAAGCATATTAATGCAAAAAACTAATTTTGATTTTGAATTAGTTATTGGTGAAGATTATAGTACAGATGATACTCGAAAAATATGTGAAGGGTATGCAAAAAGAAATCCAAAAATAATTCAGTTACTATCCTCTCAAAAAAATTTGGGGATAATAAATAATTTTATAAGAACTATACAAAATTGCGATGGTAAATACGTAGCAATCTGCGAAGGAGATGATTACTGGACAGATCCTTACAAATTGCAAAAGCAAGTAGATTTTTTAGAGGCTCATCCTGAATATGCCGGATGCTTTCATTATACCCAACAAGTTTTCACTAACCATCCTGACAAGCAAGGTCGTATATTTGGTAAACACGGCAACCAACTCCATTTTACAGTAGAAGATACCATAGCTAGGTTATCACCCTGGCATACTTCTTCTTTTATATTTAGAAGTAAGGCATTTGATAAACCGGATTGGTTGTACAGTGTTGTATCTAGTGATATGGCTCTGTTTTCAATAGTTGCGAAAAGTGGCAACATAAAGTGTATTCCCGAAATTATGAGTGTTTACCAAAAACATGATGGGGGAATTACAACTACTAAAGCACATAACCAAGAAAAATACCATGAAAATAGAATCGCATTAATACAGTATCTGGATGCCTACCATGAATTTAAATATCATAAAAAAGCCCAAGAAGTAATCAACTTTCATACAAATGCCATTAACCATCCAAATTCAAATAAAAAATCTATCTTTGAGCGTGTTATCAATAGATTAAAAAGATTAACTAAATGAATAAAAAGCGTCTCGCCATTTTATCGCCTTCACAAAATGCTTATTCAGAAACTTTTATACAGGCTCATAAAGAATTAATTGATACTACCATTTATTATTATTATGGCAACTCCATCCCTTTTTATTTAGAAGGTGAAGGAAACTTAAATCCTACCTACAAAAAAGCAATAAACAAGCTCATTGGTTATCAGAAAAATGATGCTGAATGGGATATAAAACAAGCTTTAAAAAAATCATTAAAAGAAAATAAAATTGAAGTAGTATTAGCAGAATACGGCACAACAGCAGCCAGAGTATTACCAATATGTCAAGAACTTAATTTACCTTTAATAGCTCATTTTCATGGATATGATGCCACAGTATATGATGTTCTAAAATTGCATAATAATTACAAAGAACTTTTTACTTATGCTAAGTATGTAATTGCTGTATCTAAAGCCATGTATGAGCAACTAATAAAAATAGGTTGCCCAAAAGAAAAATTAATACTAAACACTTATGGTCCAAATGATGATTTTTTAAAGCTAACGCCTACTTTAGAAAAAGAACAATTTATAGCGATTGGCAGGTTTACCAATAAAAAAGCCCCCTACTATACTATTCTGGCTTTTAAAAATGTTGTTACCCAATACCCAAATGCTAAACTAATAATGGCAGGAGACGGTTATTTATTAAACACTTGTAAAAACCTAGTAAAATTATATCAATTAGAAAAAAATGTAGCATTTGTTGGAGTTATAACACCTGATGAATACAGAAATTACCTAACTAATAGTAGAGCTTTTGTTCAACACTCCATTACTGCCGAAAATGGAGATATGGAAGGTACTCCTTTAGCTGTGTTAGAAGCATCAGCAGCCGGCATTCCTGTCATATCTACCAACCATGCTGGTATTCCTGACGTAGTAATAAACAACGAAACGGGTTATTTAGTAGATGAACACGATGTAAATACAATGGCAACTAAAATGATAGACCTTCTTAATGATAAAGAGAAAGCTAGTAAAATGGGGCAAGCATCCAAACAAAGAATTCAAGATCATTTCTCTATGCAAAAACATATAGATACACTAAATATACTCATACAGAAAACTAATTAAAAAAGACTCAGTGTACTCCGTGTCTCTGTGGTTAGTAAAACAACAAATTACTGAATTTTGGAAAATATTGTAAAAATAATTGCCTCATTATTTCGAATTACACCTCACTTTAAGGGTAAATATCGCATTGCTAAAACATTACAAAAAGTATTAATGGGAAAAAAGCAATGGAAAAATCCTGAATTTTTTATCCAACTAAAAAATTCTTCTAAACTATTAATTGATGTTAGATCAAGTACACATCATGTCCCTTTTTGGACCGGATTGAGAGATGAAAAAATAATCCAACTCATAATAAATAATTTAGAAAAGGATGCAGTTTTCTTTGATATAGGAGCTAATATAGGCTATTTTGCTATACCAGTTGCAAAAAAACTAGCTACTCAAAATGTTACAGTACATGCTTTTGAACCAGTAAATGACAATTTCATTAGTTTACAAAAAGCCATCCATCAAAACAATATCACAAATATTGTAACACATAAGATTGCCTTAGGCGATAGTATTGGTAGTACCGAAATAATTAAAACAGAAGGAGGTAAGAGTGGAAATGCTGTTTTATCTCACGAGAACATGGAGAACACCAATGTTACTAGAGAAACCATAGAAATTACCACCTTAGATGATTATGCATTAAAAAATAACATCAAAAGATGTGATGTTATAAAAATAGATATAGAAGGTGCTGAAATATTTTTTATAAAAGGAGCTGTTAATTTTATTACCAAACACCGTCCTATAATTTACGGTGAGTTTAATTCTTATTTTTTAAGAAAATTTGAATCCTCATTTTTAGCTATTTGGGAAATACTTGAACCTTTAGGATACAAGGTGTTTCAAGAAAACAAAAATAATAAAGGAAGTTTTTCTAAAATTGAAAAAGTAACTGCCGAACTAAACGACTTGTTATTAATACCAGAAGAAAAATTAAATTTCGCCAATTGGAAAATTCAACAATAAACAACCAAAAATCATTAGTTTCAATAATTATCCCTTTATATAATGCAGAAAAATATATTAAGGCAACTATTGATTGTTTGTTAAATCAAAGCTATAAAAACATAGAAATTATTGTAATAGATGATTTTTCAACAGATCAATCTTTTCAACTAGTATCACAATTCAACTCAGAAAAAATAATACTAAAAAGAAATAAAACTAAAGGAGCTTGTGCTGCCCGTAATTATGGTTTTGAAGTAAGTCAGGGGGAGTATATTCAATATTTAGATGCCGATGATTTAATTTCTGCTAATAAAATTGAAGAGCAAGTAATGTTATTAAAAACCCAACCAAAAGCAATAGCTTCATGTGGTTGGAGTAAATTTGAAACCTCCATAAAAGACCTAAATAAAAAAAAACAAAGCATTAACCAATCATACAGTCAACCATATAAATGGTTAATAGATGCTTGGACAAAAAATGAAATGGGATTAATTTCAATTTGGCTAACTCCCAGAGAAATCATTACAACAGCAGGTAAATGGAACGAAGAGCTATTAATCAACCAAGATGGAGAGTTTTTTTGTAGGGTTATTTTAAATTCTTCTTGTATTTTATACTGTAAAGAAGCAATTACCTATTATAGGATTAATCCTGAAGGAATTACTCAAACAAAAAGAACAAAAGAAAAAATAGCATCTCAATTGAATTCATACCAATTATGTGAACAACATTTAACTCCTTATTTTGATGATATAAATGCAAAAAAAGCCATTGGTAATTTGTATTTAAAATTTATCTATCTTCATTATGGAGAATATCCAGCCATTGTTCAAAAAGCTTGGGAGGCTTTTAATGCATTAAACATAGGAAAACCTTGGACCATCGGTGGTAAAATGCTCCAACTATTATCTAAGTCCTTTGGATTTAAAGCAGCATTAAAAATAAAGCATATTTTTAAATTAAGTTGACTATTTTTGGGAGTTCTAATAATATTGCTTGAACAATATCAACTTAACAAATTATACACCATTGGAAATTAAAATCAGCATAATAATTCCCACCATCAACAGGTATGAAGATTTACAGAATACCTTGAACGACTTGAATAAGCAATCTATTCAAAATTTTGAGGTAATAATTATTGATCAAACTGATAAAGATAAATCCAAAAAAATAGAAGGAGGTAAAATAACCCACTTGCACAAAAATTATAAGTCAGCTTCAAAAGCAAGAAACGATGGATTGTTAATGGCAAAAGCAACTATTGTGTTATTTTTGGATGATGATGTTATCATAGATAACCGAGATTTTCTTAAAAATCACTTACGCCATTATGAAGATTCATCAACAAGTGGAGTTTCAGGAGCAATCCTTAATTTAGACAAAGAGTGGTGTACTAATTTACCTGAAAAAGCTAATCATCCTTATTTAGGTTGGATTTATACCCCAAGAAATTACAACAAAGCTCTGCGTATTTCTGATGGTGGAGCAGGAAATTTATCGGTACATAAAGAATGGGCTATAGCTGTTGGAGGAATGGATGAAAATTATATAAAAGGAGCATATAGAGAAGAATCAGATTTTTGTTTACGATTAACAAAAAAATATGGAAAATTAATTTATGACCCTGAAGCAGAACTAATTCACATTGGCAATCCAACTGGCGGTACTCGGTCTTGGAAAAATACTAAAGGAATAATACATGGAAAACACCACATGTTTGGTGCATGGTATTTTATGTTTAAAAATTTACCATGGTTTATTTGGCCCGAATATACATGGCTAACTATAAGACGTTTTATTTTACATAAAAAACTATTTACTCGTTTTTATTTATTGCCCAAAGCTCTTTGTTGGTTTTCCTGCATGTTTTTTCTTGCATTAATAAAAACATTTCAAACACCAAAATACTTAAAGCATGCAAATTAATTTAACCAAATGGTTTAATTTCTTTTTTGTATCAGCACTTATTTGGTTGTTACTAGAAGGTATTTTTAGGAAATGGTTATTACCCTCACTAACTGTTCAATTATTTGCAGGGAAATATATTTTGTTTAGCATTACCTATCTTCTTTATTTTTATAACAATCCAAAAATAAGAAAGCCAAAATATTTATTTCAGTTCTTTTTTATCTTTTTTACTTTATGGTGTATTATTCAAATTGTTAACCCCAAGATGAAACCTCCTATATTGGTTACCATTTTTGGCTACATTAATCACCTCTTTTTTATTCCGATATTTTTTATCGCTCCTTATTACTTCAAAACCTTGAAGAGTATAGATAGTTTATTTAGAATATTGGCATATATAAGTATTCCTATATTTATACTTGGAATTATTCAATACTCACTTCCTATGGATCATTTTCTTAACAAATTAGCTAATGACGAACAAGGTGCAGCAAGAATTTCAACTTACATGCGTTCTAATTCCATTTTTACTTTCGTAAAAAATTTCAACTCTTATTTGCTATTTACAATCCCAATGTTTATCTCTTATATTTTTTATAGATTAGAATTACGTAAATCTGTATTTTTATATGTTATACTAATATTTTTAGGCATAGTTAACTCTTTTATTACAGCTTCAAGAC
>OJGU01000302.1_pt1 | contig 31945 bp, 23 predicted proteins | sample 1594741 | NCBI WGS metagenome assembly OJGU01 (sample SAMN05416841, study PRJEB24817) | seawater metagenome | isolation source: Sea water | place: Canada:Atlantic | collected 2013-07
GAGCGGTGGGCGGGGCTGTGTTGGGGGTGGCGGTTCTGAGCGCACGCGCCCGCAAGACCCTCGTCCCCATCGTCGCGGTGAGCGTCATCGGGATGGTTGGGCTTGGGCTCACCTTTCTGACCCTGGGTCGATCTGCAGACGAGTCGATGGGTGCGGCACCGACCAGCGCGGTGGACTTCAGTGAGGTCGGCGCAAAGCAGGAGCAACTTGCCGCGGCCCCCGAACCCGAATCTGAGAAAGAAGAAGAAGAGTCCGACGAGGGGCGGTACGCCATGCGTCTGGACGACGGCGTCGCTTCCAACGTCGACGAGGACGTCTGGGGCGGGCTCACCGGAGCTGAAGTTGGCGAAGCCTATGGTGTCGGCGGACTCGGGTTGGTCGGTACGGGTCGTGGCGGTGGCGGTACGGGGGAAGGCACCATCGGCCTGGGCAACACGGGGCTGATCGGCAAGGGCGGTGGCGGCGGAACCGGCAGCGGCTACGGGCGGGGCGCAGGTGCCGGGTTCGGCGGCAAGGGCAAGCGCGTGCCCAGGGTGCGACAAGGCAAGGCCCAAGTCAGCGCTGGCCTCGACAAGGACATCGTGCGCCGGATTGTGCGCGCGCATATCAACGAGGTGCGCCACTGCTACAACCAGGGGCTAGACCGCGCCCCGGGAATCGGCGGGCGGGTCAGCATCGCGTTCTCGATTACCCCCACCGGAAAAGTCAACTCCGCGGTCGTGCAGGAGTCCACGCTTCCCGACAACGCCGTGGGTGCCTGCATCAGCAAGGCGGTCAAGCGCTGGAAGTTCCCCAAGCCAACCGGGGGCGAGACGGTCGCCGTGACGTATCCGTTCGTTCTCAGCGATGGCGGGGGGCCAGGAGCAGCCGGAGCCGCCGCCGAGGACCGCTTTGTGGCGAAGGACGTCGACCTTCCCGAAATCGAGCCGCCTGCGGTCCCGCAGACCGGCGACGGCGTCCCCGAATGGTCGGGCCCCAGTTGGACGATGACCATCGATCGCACCGTGAAGAGCGACGAGTCGATCACGCTGTGGATGGTCTCGCCCACGGCTTCTCGCGTCGTGTCGGTCGTCCGCGCTTTGGCGTTGATGCTCATGACGTTCCTGCTCCTTCGCGCGGGTTGGTTTGTTGTTCCGACCTCGGCTTCGGTCGCATCGACGGCAGCCGCACGGGCTGCCTCGGTCGGGGCGGCCGTGCTCTTGTTCTTGGTCGCACGACCGGTGTTCGCGGCTCCTCCTGCCGATCTCCTCGAGCAGCTGGCGGAGCGCGTCAACGCCGAGCGACCGCTCGCACCGTCGCCCGATTGCGGGGTGGACTGCGCCTTGGTCAACAAGCTCGAGGTCGGCATCTCCGGCGCCGAGCTGTCCCTGCGCGCCGAGGTCCACATGGCGGGTCCCGGAGTGTGGGCACTGCCTGGTCCCGTCGAGACCTGGACACCGCGGACCGTCAAGGTCGACGGAAAGCCCGCGCGGGCCATCGCCGTGTTCGACGGACAGCTGCTGCTGCACCTGAGTGATGGCCTTCATGCGGTCGAACTCGAGGGGCCCGTCGGGGCCGACACTCTGGATCTCGACCTGGCCGGGGCACCCAAGCATGTGGTGGTAACGGCCGAGGGATGGACCGCGGACGGCGTGGACGAGGACGACCTGGCGCAGAGCCTGCACTTCGAGCGTGAAGTCGGCGACGAGCCTGCGGCTGCGGAGCCCGACGAAGGCACCGACACACCGGAACTCGAAGATCCCGCTGCCACGGACTCCGAGCGTCAATCTCGCGACATGGAGCCCTGGTTCGCGCTCGAACGCCGCATCAAGATCGGCCCGCGGTGGACCGCGGAGACGACGGTCACGCGCCTGAGCCACGGTCCTTCGCCCACGAAGCTTCGGGTGCCATTGCTTCCTGGGGAGAGCATGCTCGAAGCGACCGGCAAGGTCGATGATCCCAAGGCCACGGTCACGTTGCGCGAACCCGGAGAGAGCATCAGTTGGACCTCGGTCCTCGAACCTCGCGCCGCCATGGAGCTCACTGCACCGCGGGACGCCACGTGGACCGAGACTTGGGTCATCTCCTGCGCTGGCGCCTGGCAGTGCAGCGACGAGGGCACCCCGGCGACCAGCGATAGCGGAGGCGAGCGCGTGTTCCACCCGTGGCGCGGCGAGAGCTTGCGGCTGTCGTTCTTTGAGCCCAGTCCCGCGGAAGGCGAGCTCTTGGCTGTGGATGTGGCCAACCTCGAGCTCGATATCAGCGAGACCGGAACCGACGCTCGGTTGACGATGACCGTGCGTACGGCGACGGTTGGCGAGCGCACCGTGACCGTCCCGGCTGGAGCCCACGTTGGCTCCGTGAAGATGGACGGCAACGACGTGCCGATGGCCAAGGACGCCACGGAGCTACGCCTGACGTTCCAGCCCGGGCTGCATCAGGTCGAGGTCGAGTTCCAACTCGATGAAGGGACGGCGTCTGTCGTTCGTGCTCCGGTCATCGGTCTGGGCGGGCGAGCCGTGAACGCACAGGTGAGCTTCAACGATTCGGGCGCGAATGATCGCGTGGTGGTGTGGACCTCTGGCGAGGGCACCGGTCCGATGGTCTGGCTGTGGCCCTACCTGGGTGTCCTGGCGTTGCTTTCCATCGTGCTCGCGCGGTTCACCAAGCCGCCTCTGAACGCGCTCCAGTGGTTCCTGCTGAGCCTCGGTTTCTCGGTGCTTGCGTTGCCCATCGTGTGGTCGTGGTTTGTGCTGGTGCAGTGGCGAGAAGACCATGGTGGCCGGCTGCACGACCCGGTCCGCCACAACCTCGCGCAGATCGGTCTCGGTCTCGTCACGCTCGTCGTGGTCGGCGTTGTCGTGATGACGGGGATCGATCTGCTGAGCGCGCCGGCTTCGACGATCGTGCACAACTGGTCCGACGGAGCGCAGCTCTCTTGGTACCAAGACCGCGTCACAACCAGCACTCCAGCGGCGATGGTGGTGACCATGCCAAACAGTCTCTGGCGTGCCGTGTGGGCCGCGTGGGTCGTGTGGCTCGCGTGGAGTTCGATTGCGTGGAGCAAGTGGGCGTTTGGCATCGCATCGGCGGGGGGATGGCTGCACAGTCAGCCCGACCCGGTCGACGACGAGCAGGAGGCAAATGGGGAAGGCCCCGGGACACAGGACGCTGAGGCCGAAGCTCCCGTGGTCCAAACCCCTCCAACGCAAACCCCACCAGCGGAAGAGTCTGAAGACGATTAGGCCTTCCGGCCGCGCCTTCGTTTCTTCGTGTGTCGCCTCTTCTTGCGTCGCCGTTTCTTCTTGCGCTGAACGGCGCCGCTGCATCGTAGGTCGGCTTCTGTGCACGCAAAGCGCACGTGCATGTGGTCATCGTGGCCGCGCCATGCCCGGATGACCGTCTTCTTCTTGGCTCGTGCATCTGGCTCGAGCGTGGAGAAGAGCGAACGTTGCTCGGACTCGCTCATCGTCAGCGCGGCGAAGGGGATCAGCTGCTCCTGGACCGACTTCGCCATGAAGATCGACTCCACCGCGCCGCCTGCAACGAGTCTCTGCACCAGCCCCCACGTCGCTGCGGCATCGAGATTGCTGTCGGTCACGGTCACAAACCGGTGGCCCTCATCGGGCTCGTTCATGACGTAGCCGATGTCCACATCGCGACCGGTGCGGTGCGACTTGTGGGGACGGACGCGCCCGCCCCCGCGGCGCGAGAACTCGCCGAGCTTGACCGGATTCGCCTCGGGGTGTCGCTCCCGCCACTCGGCAAGCGACGTCGCGAGCTCCTTCACCGTCTGTCGCGTTGCGTAGCTTCGGGGACGGTACCCGCGGAGCGTCCACCCGTCACCGACCGGGAAGGGAGCGGAGTTTTCGATGCGGCCGCGATTGGGTGCACCGACCGACCGCGAGACGGTTCCCGGCTCGAATCGATAGATGACCACACGCTGGCCCCGCTGCGCACCATCGTCGGCGAGGTCCGGGTTGAGCTCGAGCAACTCGTCTTCGTCCGCGCCCCAACGATCGGCGAGCCGCTTCAACGACTCGTCCCGCGGGGCGCTCCACCACACCGCGTCCAAGTTCAGACGCGGCCGCGCCGAGAATGGAATCGTCGCGCCCATGCTGTGCTGCAAGAGGGGGTCGGCGACCTCGAGGTGGAAGCCGAGGGGGTCGGGCGCTTGTGCATGTGCAGCACTGCACGAGCTGGCAGCCATCCCCAGGGCCGCCAGCGAAAACGCGCGTAGTGCCGATCCAAGCACCTCATCAGGGTAGGCCATGAACGTGGACGCACCGCCCGAATCCAGCGGCGGAAACGCCCGCGTGGGCGATCAAATGGCGAGCCCGTGTACGCCCCATGCACCCAACCCCGATCGAAGTTCCGCAAGCGGCGCTGACTGATCCGGCCCGCGGTCTCACCGGATCAGCCCGGAGTCCTTCGATGACGTGGAGGTCACCTCCACCGGTCCGCCGTTGCCCTGGCCCGTTTAGGACCTCCGCGTCCGCCGTCGAGCGCACAGAAAGCGGATGGCCCCGTCGCTAGAATCACAACCCAGCGTGCCATCGCGTTCGAACCAAACCGGGTTGGCCACATTGGCGACCGTCACTGCCGAGGAGGCGGTCGAGCACGACCACTTGGTGGATGCGTGGAGGGTCGCGGCGCTGTACGAGCACGCGCCGAAGGTCTTGGCGGCAAACGTCGTCAACGCTGCGGTGGTGACCGCCGTGCTGTGGAACCGGGTCGACTTGGTCACGCTCGTGTCGTGGTTTGGCGCGATGGTGGTGATGGTCGCCACACGGGCGGCGCAGGGGCGTCACTTTCGCAAGGGGAGCCCGGCATCCAACACGGCCCAGTGGGCACGTCGTTTCACCATGGGCTCACTGGCCTCGGGCGTTCTGTGGGGCGGTGGCGCATTGCTGCTGTTCACACCCGGAGATCCGGCACCGCAGGTCTTGCTGGCGTTCGTACTCGGGGGAATGGGTGCCGGGGCGTCGAGCAGTGTTGCGAGCCATCTGCCTGCCTTCTACGCGTTTCTCATGCCGGCATTGCTGCCGCTGAGTTTCCGCTTCGCGACGCAGGGGGGTGCGTTTCACTGGGGCATGGCCGTGATGCTCGGCCTGTTCGCGCTGCTGGTGACGATGATCGGGCGCACGACGAATGGCCGGCTCGTGGAGAGCTACCGGCTGAGCCTCGTGAACGAGCTGTTGGTGCGGCGCCTCGGTGATGCTCATCGTGAGCTGGAGACCACCAACGTTGCCCTCGAGGATCGGGTGGAAACGCGGACACGGGAGCTGTTGGAGCAGCGGCGTGGTCGGGAGGAGGCCGAGAAGCGTCTGCACCAGGCGCAGCGTCTGCAGGCTGTCGGGCGCCTCTCCGGTGGCATCGCGCACGAGTTCAACAACCTCCTCACCGTTGTCGTCAACAGCCTGGAGGTCATCGATGCTCAGACCGACCCCGACGGCTTGCCAGAGCTCGTCCGGCAAGCCAGGGATGCTGCACTTCGCGGCGGCGATCTGACTCGGAGTCTGCTGGCGTTCTCCCGACGCGAGCCGATGCGAAGTGAAATTGTCGTCGTGGGCGATGCGATCGAGCGCCTGACCTCGACCATCGTCGGGTCGACGCTGCCTCAGAGCATTGTGCTCGAACTCTCCGGTCTCGAGTCGCGTTCTTGTGCCGCGGTAGACCCCGCGCTGCTCGAGGCCGCCGTGCTCAACCTCGTACTCAACGCCCGCGATTCGATGCCTGAGGGCGGCACGCTCACACTGACGCTCGGGCATCAGACCCTCGAGGGACAGCCTCCGCTTGCCGATGGCCGGTACATCGAGATCGCGGTCTGTGACACCGGGGTGGGCATCGACTCGGAGACGCTAGAACGGGTGCTCGAGCCGTTCTTCACGACGAAGGGCGATGGCGGAACCGGACTTGGCCTCAGCATGGTGTACGGGTTTGCGGAGCAGTCCGGCGGCGGGATCCGGCTCGAGTCAACGCCGGGTGTTGGCACCCAGGCTCGCCTGCTGTTGCCGCGGGTGGACGCGCCGCCGCAATCGACGGGCGACGCCGTGGAAGGGACGTTGGAGGGCCACGGAGAGATGGTCCTGTTGGTTGAAGACGACCCCTTCGTTCGTGAACTCACTCTTCGATCCCTCGAGAGCCTCGGGTACGAGACGTTGGAAGCGGACTCCGCCGACAAAGCCCTCGAGCTGCTGGCGGAGAACGAAGAGGTCGCCTTGGTGATGACCGACGTCGTGATGCCCGGAGCGATGGACGGCATCGGGCTCGCCCGGGAAGTCGGGACACGCTACCCACATCTGCCCGTCGTTCTCGCGTCTGGCTACTCCGATGCTCCGACGGACCCCGGCCCGCATCGTCGTCTCGCCAAGCCGTACCGGCGGGACGAACTCGCGAAGACGCTGGCCTCAGCGCTCTCGCGCGGCTAGTAGCCAGCCAAGCGGCCACGCAGCGCTGACCGAAGAGGTCGCTGGTACGCAGAGCAGAGGCGGCGCGTGGGCAGCCGAAGCCAACGCCCCACCAGGCATCATCGGAGCGGGAGACGGGCCGCTGTGGGGCGCCGCGAGGTCGGCCATGTCCACGCTGGTGAATCGTCCGGTGCTGATCGGCGTGCCGTCGACCACCACCCAGCCCTCGTACTCTGGTACGTGGCACCGTGACGATCGGATCGGCGGTTTGGGGGACCGGCCTCCTTCGGATTCGCTATCCACCGCGCCGGGTTTCACCACGGGCTGCTAGGCCCGTGCTCGCAGCACCCAGACCGCCGCGTCTAGCTTTGGCACGCCGTCTCGGTACTCGTTGTCGAGAAACTCTGTGGCGCGTTCGTTGAGCTGAACCCGCTGAGCGTCGCTCTCGGCCTCCGCAAGCATCCGCGAGAAGCCCCCAACCTCGGTCATGGCCTCCAGCGCCTGCGCGGCCGTGTCTCCTAGCGAGACCTTCGTCTCGAACGCCTCGACCACCACATCGTTGAAGCCGGAGGTGGTCAGGAGTTCGCGGGTGCTGTCTGGGTCGGAGAGGCTGAAGGGGCCGGGCCCGGCGTCGGGGTCGGGCATCGAGGGAGCTGCCTCCGGGAACGCTCGCATGATGTAGCTGATCCAGGGGTTGCGCTGAATCGGCTGCCAGCAGATGAACGCGGTTCGGCCACCCGGCGCGAGCGCGGTGCGGAGGTTCGCGAACGCGGCGGGCGGGTCGGGGAAGAACATCACGCCGAAGCGAGACGCGAGCAGGTGTGCGTCGGGGGTGAAGCTGTGACTGCCGGCGTCGGCGAGGGCCACGTCGAGCTGGGGGAGGTCGGTACCCGCATCGCGCGTCACCTCGAGCATGGGGTCCGAGACATCGACGCCCAACACATGGCCCTGCGGGCCGACCTGGTTCGCGAAGGCCACAGTGGTCGTTCCGCATCCGCATCCGATGTCGATCACGCGCTCGCCCGGCTGGGCGTCGGCGACGGCGAGGAGGTGTTCGGTGATCGGCGAGACGATGTGGTCGACAGCGTGACGCGCTCGCACCCACTTGGGCCCGGCATGTTCGCGCCAGTAAGCTTCCGGTTCCTCATTCATCTTGACCATCGCGCGGGAGGTTAGCGGGAGATCTGGCCGAACTGACCCGGGTTGACGGACGAAGGGCGTAGCATGCGTTGTGGACGCATTTCGCACCCCCGACGAGCGCTTCTCGAACCTGCCGGGCTTCGCGTGGCAGCCGAACTATCTCGAGGGGCTTGCCGTTGCACCGACGCTGCGGCTTCACTACTTGGACGAGGGTCCCGCGGACGCGGAGCACACGTTCTTGTGCCTGCACGGCGAGCCGAGCTGGTCGTACCTGTATCGGAAGATGCTGCCGGTGTTCCTGGAGACCGGCGCGCGAGTCATCGCACCGGACTTCTTTGGGTTTGGGCGCTCCGACAAGCCGATCGACGACGCGATCTACACGTTCGACTTTCACCGAGACACGCTGCTGCAAACGATCGAGCGGCTCGATCTTCGCAATATCACGCTCGTCTGCCAGGACTGGGGCGGTCTGGTCGGGTTGACGGTCCCGATGGACATGTCCGATCGCTTTGCGCGACTCATCGTGATGAACACGACCCTTGCGGTGGGTGCGGAGCCAGGCCCGGGGTTCATGGCGTGGCGGGACTTCGTGGCGTCGACGCCGGACTTCGACGTCGGGGGCCTGATGAAGCGTGCGGCACCGGGCCTGACGGACGATGAGGTCGCCGCCTACAACGCTCCGTTCGTCGGGGCGCAAAGCAAGGCGGGTGTTCGCACGTTCCCAGCGCTCGTACCGATCACCGGGGACATGGACGGCGCTGCGCGGTCAAAAGCAGCGGTTGGGTTCTTTGCCGAGAAGTGGCGGGGCAAGAGCTTCATGGCGATCGGCATGCAGGACCCGGTGTTGGGCGCTCCGGTCATGCACTGGCTACGCTCGAAGATTGTTGGCTGTCCCGAGCCGATGGAACTCCCGCAGGCCGGTCACTTCGTTCAAGAGCACGGTGAGGTCGTCGCGCGCGCGGCATTGGCCTCGTTCGCGGACACGCCGTAGCGCTGCTACAGGTGCAGCGTCCAGCCGACGGCGACCTCGGCGACCTGGTCCGCGGGCAGGTGCTTGGCCGCTTCACGAACGGCTGCCTTGCCGGTGCAGTGGGCACCGTAGAAGCTCTCCAGCCCGAGCGCTCGGAGCTGCTCCATCGTCCACGCGAGGTGCTCAGAGTCGGCGCGGTGCAGGTGAAACCCACCCAAGGCGTGGATCGGTGCCTCGCGAATGGTGTTCCGGGCGTGCGTGGCGATGTTCACGATCCCAGCGTGTCCACAACCGGAGACGACGAGCAGGCCCGCCTCGGTATCGATGACCAGCGCCTGGCTCTCGTGCAGCTGGTCTTCGACCCATCCGGTGGGACCGCGGACTTGCCGACCACCGCCCCAGTTGTGCTCGGGGTGAAGGCGCGGGACGGGCCCCGTGACCCAGACTCCGGGGGCGATCTGGCTTGGCTCGTCGTGCACGAGGACCACACCACCGGAGGCCTCGAACGTCTGGCGAAGCTCCAGCATCTCGTTGACCTCCCGACGCTTCCCGCCGACGTGCCGGGACTCGAACATGCCGCGCGCCACGTGGACGGTCTTCAGCGCGTCTGGGGCGGTGCTCGCCACGGAGTTTCGCAGGCGCATCAGTCCCCCCACATGATCGTCGTGGTGGTGGCTCAACACCACGCTCGAGACCCCGCCGAGGTCGACCCCCGCGGCCTTCGCATTGCGTAGGACAGTCTCGCGCTTTGCCCCGGTGTCGAACAGGATGCGCATCCCGTCAACCTCCACGAGGGCGGAGAACCCCCATTCGCCCTCGCCGATGCCCGCCTTCGACGTGGACAAGATGGTGACGTCGACGGAATTCGCCAGCGCCTGGACGGGGCGGGCAACGTCGTCGGCAGGCGTCGCGCGGGCCTGTGGTTGGGCTGCTTCGACCGGGACTCGTGAGCGTGATGTCTCGACGAGAGCCGGCGATTCTGCGGCGCAGGCCAGACTCCAGAGTGCGGCGCACAGCAAGCCGCGCACACCTCCGAGCGGAGTTCTCTTCGTCAGCACTACAGCAGCCGTTCCAGCGCTAGCTGTACCTCACGCCCGGCCTCCGGTGTGTTGAACCGCGCGACGCCGCTCGCGAGCGGCTCGATGAGTCGTGCCAACGCGGTCCGGCCGAGCGCGGCTGGGTCGGCACCGACTCGCTTCGCCTGGGTTTGCAGCAGCGGCCAGGGGAAGGCGGTGAACTCCTTGAGGATGTCGAACACGCTCTCGGAGAGGGCGTTGAGCTCAACGCCGGCGGGGCGCCGGCTTAGGAAGTCGTCCATGTCGCGCGGACCCGCGTCTCCTGCTCGTCGAGCCGTTCGGAAGGGCACATGATGAACTCGCAGTGGTCGTCGCCTTTGGCGAGACACCGCAGTTCGCGACCGTGGAGCTCCAGGCCGAAGGCCTCGGTGCACCAACCGGAGGAGTACCCGGCGCTAAACAGACACGCGCACTTCGTTCGCGTCTCTCCCCGTTTGGCCAGGACTTCCGACTCGAACGTGTTGGGGTGGTTGTAGTGCAGGAAGAAGTCGTCGCCCGGCGCAGGGTTGGCATCGGGGAGGATCTCAACGAACGCCCAGCCCGCGTGTGCGAAGTGCACGGGGCCAGAGGCGAGGCGCGACAGAGGATCTTCCACGCCCTGCCGTTCGGTGAACGAAACCGAGTCGCTGCGGCCGATCTCTCGGGCGGTGTTGTAGATGAAGCGGCTCGCGGCTTCATCACCGAACGTTTCGGACAGCGCGGAGAACCATGCGGCGAACAAGCTCTCGCAGCGCATGAACACGTAGCGCTCGCCCCCAACGTGCACCGTGCCCTGCTCGGGTCTTCGGTCGACCTGGGAGAACAGACGCTCGACGAACGCTTCACCTTGGGCGAATGGTTCCTCGAACGCCGCGGGCACGCGCACGGACTTCAGCGGCATGCGGCGAGGGTATCGCTAGAGCGTCTGCAGGAACCGAATCAAATCGGTCTTCTGTTCGGCACTGAAGCGCTCTTTGCCGCCGTCCATGAAGATGCCCTCGTCATGCCCCATGGCTGACAGGCCGGGGAGCCTGGTGTCGAACACCTGGTCGAAATGAGGCGGCGCGGCCAGCGGGTAGCCATTGCAGCCGCTGTCGAAGTCGGCCGCTTGATTGTTGATGGCTCCGAACTGATAGACCTCCGGACGCTGGGCCGCAGGCGTCAGCACCGCACATAGGTTCGGCGCGGAGTTGTTGTGGAAGTACGGCCACCGGGCCCAGATGCCCACGAGCGGGGGCGGCACGTAGCCGTCCTGCGGCGTCAGCACCAGGTCGTACTTCTCGGACAGCTGCAGGTCGTTGATGTCCTGGATGTACTCGACGCTCTGGCGACGATGCGGGTCCGTACCCACGTCGTGGATCGGTGTGTCCTCAAAGTACACGACGCGCGAGGTCTCGAGTTGTTCGCGGACCGACAGCGCCTCGGCGTCGGGCTCGCTCCAACCCTTGTCGTAGGTGCCGTGGCACTTCGAGCAGTTTTGGGCGAACAGCTGCTCTCCCCGCTTGGCGGCGGCCATGTCGAAGGCGCTGGGCTCGAAGTGATCGAAGAAACTGGGGGCTTCGGTTGCGAACACGCCGGTCGTGAACTCTTCGATGATGTTCCAGTTCTCGATGATCCAGGCATCGAGCGCAACCAGGTCGGACCCTCGCCCGAACTCGTTGACCAGCAGCGCACCCAAGACCGGGTTGCCGCTGACCAGCGAGCCGTCGGAGAAGAACTTGTTCTTGTACTTCGTCAGCCACCACGTGGCGGGTTTGACGTCGCTGGGGAAGTTCTCGAGCTCGTTGTCGCGGGGGTTCTGCCAGGAGTCTTCGGTGCGCGTGGCCCAGGGGTCGAGCTCGCGGGTGCCCAAAGAGAGGATGGTATGGGCCAGCGCGGTGTCGAGACCGAGCACGCGGGGCTCGACGCTCCGCACGTAGCGGATGTTCTCTCGGGACATGCGCCACAGGTCGGTCTCGCCCGAATCGGCTCCGGTGCCCAACGCGAACGCGGTGGGTCCTACGGCTTCGAACAGCGGCTTGTACACCACGAACATGTTGTTCGCGGTGGACTGCCGGTTGAACAGGCCCATCGTTGGCGTATCGAAGACGCGGCCGGAGTGGCAGGTGGCACAGCTGAAGGTGAGGCCGGCACCGCGTTCGGTGTTCATCACCGTGACTCCCCAGTAGTCGCCCTCTGGCGAGCGGACCAAGCCGAGTTGCTCGTAGATCTCCTCCATCGAGGACAGGCCCGTGAACGCCGGGAGCAGCTCGGACATGAGCTGCCGCAGTGGGTCGTTGGGGTTGCCTTCGATCAGCAGTCGGAGCGGACGCTCGGGGATCAGAATGCCGGTGGTCTCGACCGGGTACTGCTGTGCGTGTCCGTGACCCGCTTGGGCGTAGGCGGCGACCTGGTCTTCGGGCAGGCCCAGTGGGTTGATCCGACCGCACGGGGAGATGAGCTCGCCCTCGGTCCATTGCGCGGGGACGCCTTGCTGGGTGCAGACGTCGAGGGTGCCGCCCGAGCCGCTGCTGTCGCTGCCCGAGTTGGAGTCGGAGTCGGAGTCGGCCGTGGTCGCGCCTGCGGTGCTGGCCTCGCCGCCGGTGCTGCTCTCGAGGTCTCCGGTCGAGGCCATCTCGGTGTCTGCCTCGGTGAATCCACCGAAGCTGCAGGCCAGCAGAGGGGTCGCCAAGAGCCAACCGAGCCGTCTACCCATCATCAGTCGCTCATACCACGCCCGCAGTCCTCCTGGCCCCACTCCGGGCTTCTGCGCCGGTGCCGCCCTGCGACCGGTCAGTCGGCGATGAACAGCTGGACTTCGCCGGTGTCGGCGGTGCCGATCGCGATGTCGAGGCGGTCGTCGGCGTTGAAGTAGCCTACGACGATCCCCAGCGGCAGACCGTCGGGCTCGATCACCAGCTCCGGGGCTTCTAGGCCAGCTCCATTGCCTCGCAAGACGTAGACACCGGGGATGGACACCACCGCGACGTCGTCAAAGCCATCGCAGTCCAGGTCTCCGACGGCGATCTGCCCAAGTGTGTCCGCGACCACGATAGGGGGCTGCGGTGCGAAATCTCCGTTTCCATCGTTGAAGAAGATCTGGATGGTGTCGTCGATGCCGTCGTTCGGGGCGTCGCCTTGGCTTGCGATCACGATGTCTTCGCTGGCGTCACCGTTGAGATCGACGATGCCCATGCCCCAAGGCGTGCTCTCGGTCTGGACGTTCGCGACCTCAAAGTCGATCCCCTCACCGTTGCCGCGGTTGAGCATCACGGTGAACGCATCGGTCGAGACCTCGTGGTCTGCATCCGTCCGGGCCACCACCAGATCAATGCGTTCGTCGCCGTCGATGAACGCCGGGATCATGGCGGTGGTGCGGCGCCCGCCAGGGAAGACCGTGGGCGAGGTTTCGATGTTGGTGCCGGTACCGGGGTAGACCTCCACCGATGCCGGCTCCCCATTCGTTTGGACGGCCACGTCGCCGAAGGCCGAGCCGCCAAAGTCGGCGATGGCGACCGCCCAGACGCTGTCGTCGACCGTCGCGATGGGGCCGCCCTCGGTGAACTGCTCGCCGTCGAAGAGGTACGTCTCGATCGTTCCACGGTCGGCGATGACGAGGTCGTCGACCCCGTTGTTGTTGAGGTCTCCGACCCCAACCGAGATCTCCTCGGGAACTTCGATGGAGTAGGCGATGCTGAACATCCCCAGCAGCCGGTTGTTGGAGAGCAGGTCGACTCTCGGTTCGATGCGGTTGGCCGCCACGATGTGGGTGCCTTCGTCCCCGAACAGGTTGGTCGTGTAGAGGTTAGCCACGGTGCCGCCCACGTCGTAGCTCTGTGCGAACGAGAACGAGAGCAGTGGTGCCGGCTCCCCGCAGAATCGAGTGCCGCCTCCGGACGAGCTGTCGGCGCCTGTGTCGTCGGTGCTGGCCGAGTTGCTGTCGTTGGTCGTGGATGTCATGCCCGAGGTTGGCGAGGTCATCGTCGCGGACGACGTGGACGTGGGGTCGACGCCGGTCGGTGCGGTGGTGCTCGGCGTGTCGGTCCCGCTGGTGCTGTCGTCCTGACTATCCGGGGGAGGGTCCGAGAAGCACCCGGCAGCGGCCAGCAGCAGCAACGCGACGATTCGGGGCGACCCGCAAGACATGCCCGGATAGTAGCGGTTCTCGTGCGAGAGCGAGGGGCTAGGGGCCGTCCCCATCGAATTGGGGACGGCCCCTAGCCCCTTCGACGCGATGGAGCGCGAACCTCAGCCGGCGCAATTGGCCTCTTCGGTGCAGTCGGCGCAGTCGCAGCCCTCGTAGAAGCTCTCACACGTTCCGTCGAGGTTGCACGCCCCGGGGCACTCGGCTTTTGCGTCGGAGCAATCATCGCAGGTGCAGGAGTCGTCCAGCGTGCAGACACCGTCATCGGCGCACTGGTCCGGGACGCACAACGCGGTCGTCATGCAGTCGGCGCACGAGCAGTCCTCGGTTACGAAAGCGCACATTCCATCGTCGACGCACTCGGGCACGAGGTCGTCTACGCACGCCGAGAGCTGTGGGGAGCACTCGTCGTAGGCGCAGAAAAAGCAGTCGGCAGTGTTGCCATCGCCGCCGCAGGTGCCCGCACACTCCGTTTCACAGGCACTGTCGGCCGCGCAGGCGCATTCGGTGAACGCGTCCCACAGCGGCGCCGAATCGGGGCAGAGATTGTCGCCACCGGCGGAGTACTGGGTTGAGCAGGTGCTGCAGTCGGCTCCGGTGGTGGTGCCTTCGCTAGTCGTTTCGCCGTCGGTCGTTTCGCCGCGGGTGGTGGTGGTGCTGCTCTCACTGCTGCTGCTCTCGGAGCCGGTCTCGTCGTCGTTCCCGGTCGAGCTTTCAGCCCCACGACTGGTGATCGCCGTTCCCGTGGACCCTGGAGTGCTGCTCGTCGAACTCCCGGTGTCGGCGCTCGCTTCCGCCCCATCTCCAGAGTCCCCGCATCCGAGGAGCGTGAAACCTGCCAGGCACAGAACGAGGAGGGGACCGATCGATTTTGTGTCCATACCTGGTGAGGGTCCGCGCGGACTCGTCGCGATCACCGGTCGGGGAAACAAACAGGATAAGCTCGCGGCGCGCCGATGCAGTCCTCGGATCCCGACCTTCAACTGCTCGTTCAGTGGCGCGACGGCCAGTCCAGCGCTGGTGAGACGCTGTTCGCCAACCACTTCGACGCGCTCAAGCGCTTCTTTCGGAACAAGGTCTCCTCGGAGATCGAAGACCTCATGCAGAAAACCTTCCTGGTCTGTGTGGAGACCAAGGAGCAGGTCCGCGGGGATTCGTCCTTCCGGACTTACCTGCTCGGGGTCGCGAACAATGTGTTGCGCAACCATCTGCGAAGCAAACGGCGGAAGGATGACCCGCTCGACTTCGGCACCGTTTCTGCCGCTGCGTTGGACCCGACGCCGTCGCTCTACGTCGCGGGTAGAGAGGAGCAGCAGGCGATTCTGCTTGCGCTGCGTCAGATCCCGCTCACGTACCAGATCGTTCTCGAGCTCTACTATTGGGAGCAGATGGAGCGGAACGAGATCGCATCGGCGCTCGACATTCCGCCGGGGACCGCGGCGTCGCGTCTCCGCCGAGGCCGGGAGCTGCTCAAGGTCGAGCTGGAGCGGCTTGCAGGAACGCCCGCACTCCTACAGAAGACCCTGAGCAATCTGGATGATTGGGCCGCTGAGCTCGGGGCTGGGGTCCGCCGCGACGAACCGAATTAATCGCCCTTGTCGTGATCACGGCTGGCGGGTCCGCACACCCACCAAGCATGAGCGCTGTGCGAGCCCTGTCCGTTGTGCTGCTGCTGCTGTGCGCCTGTGCGCCGGTCGAGGGTGCAGGCGAGATCGAGCGGCACGAGTTCAGCCCGAAGGTGGGATACTGGCGCTGGGATGTGATGGGTGACTTTGTGGACAGCTGTGGCTTGTCCGAGGGGCCGATCGACTACAGCCTGACGCTGATCAGCCTTGGGCCGGACGGCATGCACCTCTCCACGCACGGAGGGAAGTCGCGCGTGTGCACCGTCGGCGGCAGTGACTTCGGGTGCGAGGACGCCGAGCGTTCCCTCCTGCCAACCCCTGCGACGACGTCCGAGGCGGTCGATGGCGCCTTCATGAGCGAGACCGAAGGATCGATGGCGTACCGCCTCGCGTGCGAGTGCGACGGCCCTGACTGTGAGGCCATCGCGGTGCAGCGCGGAATCGAGTTTCCGTGCGAGAGCACCGGGCTCGCGCGAGGCCACTACGTGCCCTTGGTCGACTCCACGGACCTGGGATGCGACGCCGAAACCGGGTCTCTCGCGACAGCCTCCACCGCGCAGGCCGTCCTACAACTCGAGAACTTGTGTGACGAGGCGCTCCAGGTCCACCGGCTGGACCCGCAAGGGCAGCGCGTGCTCGAGACCACTGTGGCGCCGGGCGAGCAGCCGCACGTGCTGTGGACCTCCGTCGGGCAAGCATGGGTCCTCACCAATCGTGCGGGCGAGTGCGTGTCGGTGCATCGTGGCACCGAGGATCCTGGGATGGTCACCGCATGCTGACTTCGGTCGCGAGGGCCCGATGAGTTCCGGCCCCAATGACAACGAGACGACGCCGGAGAGCATCGGCAGTGATGCTCTGAGAGCGTCGTTGTTCTCGAAGCTGTTCGACAAGAAGGCGGAGACGGTCTCGGTGGGGCGGTACCGGATCCTCGACGAGATCGGTGCTGGTGGGATGGGCCAAGTGTTCTCGGCCTACGACGAAGAGCTCGACCGCAAGGTCGCGATCAAGGTCGTGCACGGCGCGAGCACCAGCGCGCAGGCGAAGGGCCGGCTGCGTCGCGAGGCGCAAGCCCTGGGGAAGCTCGCGCATCCCAACGTGGTGACGGTCCACGAGATCGGCGAGCACAACGGACAGGTCTTCATCGCGATGGAGTTCGTGCGCGGGGAAACGCTCCGCCAGTGGCGCTTGGCGCAGGAGCGGAGCGTCCCGGAGATCCTCGAGGTGTATCTGCAGGCGGCGCGTGGGCTGCAGGCGGCCCACGAGGCGGGGATCCTGCATCGCGACTTCAAGCCGGACAATGCGCTCTTGGGTGACGACGCTCGCGTCCGCGTCCTGGACTTCGGACTCGCGCGTGCCGTGGAAGACGAGCGGGCCAAGACGCTGCCGGATGGACCGTCCAACGATGGACCCGGCGACGGGGCGTTGACCAAGACCGGGGCCATCCTGGGCACGCCAAGCTACATGGCGCCCGAGCAGTTCCTTGGCCAGGAAACGGATGCTCGCACCGATCAGTTCGCGCTGTGTATCTCGCTGTGGGAAGCGCTGGTTGGCGACCGGCCGTTCGCGGGGTCGTCGTACGCGGAGCTGGAGGCCAATGTCACCGCGGGAATTCGTGGTCCTGTGTCCCGTGATGTGGCGGTCCCCGGCTCGGTACGGGCGATGCTCGAGACGGGGCTCGAGACCGATCCGGCGAAGCGCCATCCCGATCTGTCATCGATCGTCACGACGCTCCAGTCGGTGTTGTCGCCACGGCGGAGTCGCTGGTGGGTTGCGGCCGCGACGGTCCCCCTGGCGGCGCTCGGCGGGTTCGTGTTTTTGCGGGAACCGCCGGCGGCGCGATCCTTGGAAGACTGCTTGCCGACGGCACAGCGGCTGGCGGGGATCTGGGACGACGAGGTCAAGGAAGGTCTCGCGGTCAACTTCGAGGCGGACCCAGCCCCCTTCGTGGCGGCATCGTGGGCGTCGATTCAGCGCCAGCAGGACGATGCCGCCTCGGCGTGGGCGGCTTCGTATGCGCAGGCGTGCGCCAACACGAGCTCGGCGGATACCGCGACCCGTCGCCTCGCTGCGCAGCGTCTCGATTGCCTCGATTGGATGCTCCCGAAGATCGACGTGCTTGCGAACCTCGACTCGGCGGCCGCGGCCCGACAGTTCGCGGCCGGCTATCAAGGAACCGTTGGGGCGAGCCCCGACTGGCTGGCCTGCACCAACGACGCAACGGTGCGACGACTACCCGCGCCGCCGGCAGACCCGGTCGTGGCGGCGGGGGTCCAGGACGTCGCCCGTGAGATCCTCGGCGCGACCGCCCTCAGGCTCGCCGGCCGTCCGCTCGACGCGTCGTCGCAGCTTGAAGGCGCCGTGGACCAAGCGCGTTCCGTCGGCCACCCACCGCTCCTGGCGGAGGCGCTCGTATACACCGCGAGCGTGGAGGCCGACTTGAATCGTCATGGGGCTCGGGCCGCCGTGGACAGGGCGCTACGCGCCGCGGAGTCCGCGGGACATGATCACTACATCGTGGAGGCACTCATGCTCCGGGCGCTACGTGGCGAAAGCGACGAGGCGCGGTTCGAAGCTCTGGATCGCGCCGAAGCGGTGCTCATTCGTTTGGGGTCCCCGCTGCCACGGAAAGTGGCAGTGGCACGAACCCGAGCCCTCGTGCTGGATCGCGCAGGCCGCAATGCTGAGGCCTACGACCTGTTGGACAAACTCACCAAGATTCACGGCCACAACCCCGCATTGGCGGTCTCCGTGCGCGCGGGTCTGTACGAATCGCTGGGGGGACTTGTCCGTAGTTCACGCGAGCCTCAGCTCCGGCTCGCTGCGGCACAGGCTGCTATCGCGATCTACGAGGCCGAACTGGGCAGTGGGCATCCAGCGTGCATCACTGCCTGGGAGTTTGCCGCGTACGCGTCGTATCGGCTCGGTCGGTACGAGGACTCCGTAGCCCAACACGAAGAGCTCCAGGCGCTGCTGCGCACCGTGTTTCCTGGCGGCCATCCCCGACTGGGTTTTGCGCTGACTCAGCTCGCTCGGGCGCAAGCTGCACTGGGCCAGGTCGCCGAATCTGAGCAGAATCTCCAGCGATCTGAGGCGATGCTGTCACGCCTGCTGGGCCCAACACACCTGGACGTCTTGCGCCTGCCGACGCTTCTTCTCGAGGGCTTGGCGCTCGTGACAGGCAACGAGCAGGAGTTTCGACGCCGAGCGCAGCTCCTGGCCCCCGCGAAGCTCGAGACGCCGGGCGCGTTGGAGGGCCCTGCCGTGATCGCGGCGCTGGATGGGGATGTTGGGCTGGCGCGCACGGAACTTGGGCGTGCTCGCAAGGTGGTCCAGGGCTCTCCTCACCTCGAGGCCGGCTTGCGCCCCCTGTGGTGCTACATCCTGTGGCTCGTCGGGGATGAAGACGCTGCCGTCGCAGAGGCACGGCGCGTGGCCGACGACCCGCCATCGCCCGAGTACGTCGGGCAAGGCGCCCCCGCGATGGCGGGCTTCGTGTTCGCGTCGACCGGGGACCATGCGCGCGCGTTGCCGTCGCTGGAGCTTGCGTTGGTGCGGGCCTCGAAGGTGGATCCCCCAACCGTCGCTTGGTTCTCGCCGATGACCCACTACGCACTTGCTCTCTCCTTGGAGGCGACGGGCGAGCATGAGCGCGCCGTTCGGATGGCACGAATCGCCGCGGCGCAAGGACTTCAGACCGGCCTGCCGCGCTTGGACATCGCCAAAAAAGCGCAAGCCTGGCTTGCCGAGCATGATGCTTGAGCGTCCTGCGTTCCGCGTCCCACAGATCCCAAACCCGTCGCTTCACTGCCGTCGATCGACGGCTTCAACCACGTTGCACAGCGAATCGAACCATGGACTCCACAAAACTTGCGATCCTCTTGCTTGGCTACGCCGCCACTGCGTGCGCGCCCACAGAACCGACCGACGCGGCCGACGAATCGGGCACGACTTCGAGCGCCAGCTCTGGTGAGACGAGCGATGCGGGGGCGGGGACGACTGGCGATGTTGCCGAGACTCAATCCGGCGACGCGTCGACCGGCGAGGGGTCGTCGACCGGCGAGCCTCCGGTCGACCCGGGCCTGACCGTCGATTGCGAGGGCGAGGGCAGCCCGGCGATCATCTTCGAAGAGGGACTGGGCGGCGGCACGCACACCAACAGCACCGCCTACATCCGGGTGTTGTTGGACGTGGAGACGACCGTGTGCCGCTACAACCGGCGGGGGATACCGCCGGGCCCCGCCCTGGGCGAAGAGACCCGAACGAATGCGGACTGGCGTGACGACCTCATCGCGTGGATGGACTACGAGGGCATCACCGAGCCGGCCATCTTCGTCGCGCACTCGGCCGGCGGTGTCACGGTGCGGATGCTGCACGACTCTCACCCCGAGCGGATCGCGGGCGCGGTGATGATCGACACCAGCCAGTCCCAGCAAGTCGCTCACGACCTGGAGAACTTCCCGCCCGAGGTGCTCGATGAGTACCGGGCCTTTGTCGAAGGCGACAACGTCGAGCAATGGGACCTCGTCACGAGTTTCGCAGAGGTCGACGCACTGGACGAAGACTTCGGCGACCTTCCGATGACCGTGCTCGTGGCTGGTGAGTGGAGGCAGCTGGACTTCTTGACCCAAGCGGAGAACGACGCTCGGTACGACGTGTGGACGTCGGCACAGACGGAACTCGCCGCACTCTCGACCGAGTCCGTGTACATGGTCGTGGAGGACGCCGACCACCAGATCCCGACCAGGCAGCCGGAGTTGGTCGCCGCGGAGATCGTGCGGGTGTTTGAGGCGGCGGGCGGGTAGAGAAGAGACGCCAGAGACTACGGCAGCTCGATATGCTCGAGATGGGTGCGACTGATGTCCTTCGGCTGAGGGCACTCCGCCTTGAAGTTGTGGACGACCATCCATTCGTCGTTGCCTGCCGGCCGGAGCGCCAAGGTTCCCCCCCCTGTGAACGGGACGGTCTCGTTCAGCTGTTCCCAGGTCGCGCCATAGCGGGCGAGGGTGATCCCGTCCATGTAAACCGACATCCTGTAGTTGTCTTCGGAGAACAGGGGATAGTGGTGGGCAACGGAGCGTCGCTGTTTCGCGTCAAGCGGTAGGTGCGACATCGCCTCCCGTTCTTTCGCGGTCTTTTTTTGAAGAGAAGTGACGACACACCGCTTCGCTCGTTTGGATCGGATCTTCGCCAGCCTCTTGCGCTCGGCTTTTTTGAGTTTGAGCGCCGCGAGTTTTTCCGGAGTCATCCCATAGGGGCCGCAGGCCTCCGCGAGCCTCGGGGCGGCGGCGGTCAGGGTGGAGGTTGCGAGGGCGAAGACGAGGAGTCTGGAAGCGATGGACATGGTTCATCCCCGGAACGCCACCACCTTCCCAGTGGCGCAGTATTTTCCCGTGCGAAGTTGTTTTCAGAGCGATTTCATCTCTGTAACCAGCCGGCGGCTAGTCAACACTTGCTGATGGGTCCGGTTCGGGCGCTGGTGATTGCGCCTCGGGAGCGGCGTGCTCGGAGAGCCACGTCGCGGCGTTCTCGGCGATGTTCAGGCCCGGAAGTCCGGTGACGCGGGCCTGCGCAACAGCGGTTCGCGCGGCCTCGACGGCGCGGTCGTGGTCGCCGCCGGTCTCCTCCAGCGAGATCGCCAGCGCGTAGTGGGCCATCGGCGAGTACCAGGCGATCGTGGGCGGGGTGACGGTCGCGGCGAGCTCCACGGCGCGAGACAGTGGGGGGAGCGCGGCCCGGTAGTCGCCCGCGGACGCGTAGATGAACCCCGCCATCGCGGTCGCTCCGTGGGTGCCGTAGTCAGGCTGCGGCGGATCTTCGACCAACTGCGCGGCCTCGAGCAGGGCCGCCGTTTCGTCACCGAGCAGCACGAGGATGTAGGCGGTCAGCGGGCGCAGCGCCCAGGTCGCTTGCGGCGGCTGTTTCCCGAGGCCGGCCTGCGCCGACGCCAGCTCGGCGCGCGCCAGCTCGGCATCGCCATCGAGGGCAGCCAGCGCCGATGACAGCAGCGACACCCCCGGATGCTCAATGGTGGTGCCGCGGTAGATCTGGACCCGCCGGCGAAGCTCGGGGTCGTCACCTTCGGCCAGGGCACGTACGGCCAGGTAGAACGCCGACAGGCGCAGCACATCGGCGTGCGTTGGGCCCACCAGGCGCGAGAGCATCGCTTCGCCTCGCTCAAAGGACCGCCTCGATTCTGCGATGCGACCCAGTGCTTCGAGCACGCGGCCGCGCTGGCCCAGCACCCAACCCAGCTTCGGATGACCCTCGGGGAACACCGCCTCAAAGATCGTGACGAGCTGGTCGTACTCGGCCAGCGACTCGTCGTAGCGCCCGAGCCGGAACAACGCCAGCGCGGCGTAGTCGCGGGCAGCGGTGGTTGCGGGGTGCTGGGCGCCGACTTCTGCGGCGACGACTTCGATGGCGGCACGGCCGGCCTCGAGGCGGAGCGTGGGCGCGTCGCGGGCCCCAGAGAGGCCGGCCAGGCGGAGATACAGGACGCGTCGCAGCGCGACGGACACACGGTCGTCGTGGCGTTGGGTATCCGCCGTCGCTTGCAGGAGCGCGACGGCCTCATCGGCACGCCCGGCGTTGTCGAGCGCTGTCGCGCGGGCGATCGCCAGCTCGGCGAGGGCGTCGGGCGGCGAGCCGAGCCGGGCGACGATCGCATCGGCCCGATCGACGAGCTCGAAGCGAGCGTCTCCCTCGCTCGCGTGGGCCTTCATCAGGAGCGTCCGGAAGATGATCCGGTCGTGCCCCGCGGCTTCGGCCGTATGCAGCGCCTCGTCGAGAGTCTCTTGCGCGTCGGCGTGCCCGAGCCGGATCCGGGCGTCGGCGAGTTTGGTGAGGGCGACGGCGAGCGCAGGCGCGTAGCCGACCGCACGCGCATCCTCGACCGCGCGCTCGATCAGAGGGAGCGCGTCGAGTGGGCGCCCGCCCATGGTCATGGCGGCGGCGGTAAGCAGCTGCGCGTCGATTTCAAGCACGCGTTCGGCCCTCTGAGCATCGGAGGCTGGCGGCGGCACTCGGCGGACGAATGCGTCGCTCCGGCACGTGGCTTCCTCGCGGATCCCACCCGCGCCCCCTGTGTACGTCGCGGCGAACCGCTGCGCGGCCTCCTTGGTGCCGAGCAGCGAGGGCAGTGACAGCTTGGGGATCGCCGCATCGAGGCAGTCGAGGCGCTGGGCCGCCAGCCGGCGTGTCGCCGCATCACTCGAACTCGTGGCCGCACACGCCTGCTCGTACGAGAGGGTCCAGTCCGCGACGAGCCCGTCCTGTTCGCGCTCGAGCGATGTCCAGGTGGGCGCGACGTACGGGCGCTCGGCGGAGGCGGCGAACCGAGACCCGAGTGCCGCCCGCACTTCGTCGTCCCAGATCCCCGCGAAGCGTTCCGCCGCGGGTGGGCAGTCCTCCAGCGACCGCGCGGCGGGGGCCTGGCGCACCAGGGCGAATCCCGATATCGCCACCACAGACGTTGCCGCGAGGCCGATCCACCAGCGGCTGCGACGCGGAGTGAGCTCGGCATCGAGCGTTGCCACAATCGCAGCCATGTCCGCGTGGCGTCGCTCGGGGCGGGTCGCGAGTCCGGTGTCGAGCGCCGCACGGATCGAAGCCGGCACGGGCGCGTCCCGGGGCGGCGGGCGTCGGGCCCCGCACGTCACGTTCGCCGCCAGCTCCGCGTAGGATGATCCCTCGAAGGGACGCTCCCCGAACAGCGCCTCCCACAGCGCAACGCAGAACGCGAATTGGTCTGTGCGTGGCTCCGTGGGGTCGCCCGCGAACTGTTCGGGTGCCATGTAGCTCGGCGTGCCGAGCACGGCGCCGGTCTCGGTCACCGGCAGCGTGTGCTCGGTGCTCGCGGGCGGCAGCGTAGGCGTCCGCACGTCCCCTTCCATCGGACTCGCGAGCCCGAAGTCGACCACCCGCACCCGGCCGTCCGTGCCGAGCAACGCGTTGTCGGGTTTGAAGTCCCGGTGCACCACCCCCGCCTCGTGCGCCGCCTGCAGGCCACGCGCAGCCTGCCGGTACACGTCGAGGATCGCCGGAACGTCGCCGCGGTGCTCGGTCTGCCAGGCGCGCAGTGTCTGCCCCTGCACAAACTCCATCGCCACGAAGAGCTGCCCGTTGTGTTCCCCGATCTCGTGGACCGCCACGACATTGGGATGGGTCAGCCGGCCGAGCGCCTGCGCCTCCCGGCGCAGCCGAGTCCCGGCGTGCTCGCTGGTGTAGGAACCGCGCACCACCTTGATGGCCACCTTGCGGTCGAGCTCCTCGTCGTAGGCGGAGAACACCTGCCCCATACCGCCAGCACCGACCTCGTCGAGGATCCGATAGCGCCCGACCGAGATCCGCCGCGGCGTCTTGGCGAACACCTTGGCGAACACCGACGCCTCAAGGCGATCGCTGTCGATGCTCACCGGTGTCGGCGGCTCGGAGTCCGCGTTCATGCTCGCCATGGTACGTCGTTTGTGACGGGCGATATCGTGCGGTCAGCCGCGAGGGCGGAGCGGAGGTATCGGGCGAGTCCACATCCGCGTGACTCGCTGGCCGCACGTCTCAGGGCACGCGAGTTTTTCCGGCCGTGCGATGATCAGCGCCCGCCGCCGCGGACACTCATCGGTGGAGTCGGTTCTGCGCCGACCCCCTCTGCTCCCATGAAGTTCACGACCCGAATCATGACCGCCATCCTTTGCGTCGCCACCGTCGCGTGCGGCACCGATGAGCCGGCCGTCGAGCCCGCGGACGATGAAGAGGCCACGACCGGCGGTTCGGGCTTCCGGCTGATGCCCGGACGTGGCGAGCCACAACCGCGTCCGCTAGAAGGGTACTGGATGAGTCGGTTCGGTCCGCCGCACGACTGAGGTCGCGCGGTCCTTCGGGAGGGCTAGCGCCGCTTCACCGTAGTCGCGATGTACGGCGTACGCTCGAGCGCAGCGAGCTTGCGCTCCAACTCGTCGGCCAGTGCTTGGACCGTCGTCTCGGGGAGCGTGCCCTCGATCGTCATCGTGACGTCTGTTCTCGCTTCGTTGAACCGAACGACGACGCCCTCGATCGAGACGCGGTGGACGTCAAACTCGTCGCTGTCCTCGTCCGCGTTGGTGACGACTTCGTGCTCGATCGACGGCCGGTAGCGAGACTCGAACAGGGCCAGATCCGGCGTGTCGCCGAGCGTCTCCCGACAGGAGGCCAGGCCATCTTGTTTGAATCGGTTGTCCTCGGTGAGCCCGGAGTAGAATGCGAACTGCCCGAGGTCGAAGAGCCGATTGGGGGCTTGGTCGGCCCGCTCGAGCCGGATGGTCGGCCACTGGCGATCGGTGAGCCGTGTCCAGACCCAGCGGTCGGTGTCGAGGCTCCACTCGTCGATGTTCTCGCGCGGCTCTTCTTCGTAGAACATGCCTCCGCGAACCACGATCGCCGAGTCCACGCGCTCAGCCGTGTGAGAGGAAATCCAGCCGGGGGCGTCGCCGGATGGGTGGAGCGTCCGCACGCGTTTGCTCTCGAGCTCGAGCGCCAGGACCTGGGTCGTGCCAACCACCCTGCCGTCGGGGTAACCGAGATTGCCGACCAGCACGATCGTAGAGCCCACAGGTGTCGCGGTGTGGAAGTCCGTTGGTGGGAAATCCGCGGTGGGGTAGCCAAAGATGTCGACGGCGCCATCTGGTTTGGCAATGACCACGTCGTTGTAGATGTAGAAGTCGGGGTCGTAGTAGTCTTCGTGCTCGCCAGCAACGTAGACCGTTCGGCCGTCGGGCAAGAGCGTCTCGGTCTGCCCCATGCGTTGGAAACACCACGCGGGTCCGGCCTCGACGGAGCTCGGACCCTCGAACCTCTTGTTTGCCTCGTACGCGCTGAGCCGTTCTTGGACAAGCCAGCTCCAGACCGGGTTGGTCAGCGTCTCAGCGTGCGAGCGGCCGCGCCGTGCGGCTCGCCATTTCGCATACAGCTGCGCGGTGATCTCGGATTCAACCATGTTGCGGACCCGAATCGTATTGGGTTTGCCTCCGACGGACCATCGAAGGCACGGACGCCGCAAGGCCTATAAGCAAAGCGCGTCGATCTCCACGTCGGTGAGCGCCCGATCCCAGATCTGGAACATCTCCATTTCGCCCTCAAACCACGTGTCGCCCGCGCCTTCGCCAATGCTCGAGTACCCGTAGTCACGCAGGCCGATGTCGGGGTTGTCGAGTTCGCCGTCGAGCTGGCAATCCAGGTAGATGCGCGCCCCACTGGCGGCGTCCACCACCAAGGTCACCTCGACCCAGGTATCGTCGGCGATCGCGGGCGTGGTGATGGGCCACAGGGAGCCTAAGGTGACCTGGTTGAAGAGGCGGACCCAGGCGCGTCCAGGGGCTCCGAGGTTGCCGATCGCCAGCGAGCTGAAGGGCCCGCACCCAAAGCAAATGGTGTTGACTGCGTCGACGTCCGCCACCCGTAGCCGCGTGCTGAGAGAGAAGGCTCCGTCTTCGCCGCCGTAGAGCTCGGGATCGCGAAGGTCGGAGAACGAGAGGTAGTCGTCGACGCCGTCGAATTGGGCGGCTTCTCCATTGGGCGAGGGGACCAAGGCACCGCCATGCAAGTAGGAGGTCCGGTTGTTGCCTGAGCGATCCAGGATGGCTTGACCCACGTGGTACTGGAAGTCCCACTTCGCCAACAGCCCAAGGTGGAAGAACGGCATGCCCTCCCCGAGGGGAGCGATGTCTTCGGGGGACAGAGCGCGGCTCCAGATGCGGAGTTCGTCGATCTCGCCTCCGAACCATCGGTTCGCGGCGGTGCTTTGGCCGATGGCAGAGAATCCGAAGTCGGCCAGTCGGGTGTTCGGCTCGACAAGCTCGCCCATCAAGACGCCGTTGATGTAGATCCGCGCACCGACGCCGCCCTCCACAACCACCGTCACCTCGAACCATTGGCCGTCGTCGAGGATGGGGTCGGTCGCGACCCGGTAGTGGTAGACGTCTCCGGCGACCGTCGCCTGGGCGTAGTTTCCGAGATCGTAGGGGTTCCCAGTGTTTTCGCTGTTGTCGCCCAACATGATGGCCTGCATGGGGCCGCAGCCGAAACACAGCGAGTTGAATCGCTGCAGATCCCAGACCCGTACTTGAGCGCTCACCGAGAAGTCGCCCATCACGCCGCCGTAGAGGTCGACGTCGCGAGGCCCCACGAAGGCGATGCGGTCGTCCACGCCGTCGAGGTTCGCGGCTTCGCCATTGGGACTCGAGACGAACGTTCCACCCACCATGGTGCCGGTCCGCCCATTGCCCGAGAGGTCTTCAATGGTGTTGCCCACCCGATCCTCGAAGGACCAGTGCAGCTCGAGATCTTGGGCCAGAGGATCGACGGGCTCGGGCTCGGGGCAGAGGTTGGCGATCTCCTCGACGGAGAGTGCGCGGCTCCAGATGCGGAGCTCGTCCATGTCGCCTTGGAACCACTGGCTGGCCGCGGCGCCTTGGCCGACGGAGGAGTAGCCGTAGTCCCGCAGGCCGACATCTGGGTTGGGCGTGTCGGTGTCGAGTGCACAGTCGAGGAACATGCGGGTGCCTACGCCGCCTTCGACCACCATCGTGACCTCGGTCCAGGTGTCTTCGAGCAGCGATGGTGTGGACCACGGCCATGTGGATCCGCCGCCTCCCTGATTGAAGAGGGCTGCCATCAAGCGGGCGCCGTAGGGGGCGGTGCCGACGAACAGCGAGCGGAAGGGGCCGCAGCCGTAGCACAGGGTGTTGTAGCGATCGATGTCGCTGACGCGGACGTGGGCGCTGAGGGTCATCGCCCCGTCGACCCCTCCGTAGATGTCGGGGCTGCGCGGCCCAGCAACGCTGATGTAGTCACTGGCGCCGTCGAGGCGCACGGCATCGCCGGACTCGCCGGCGATGAAGGATGGAGTGCCTTGGAGTGTGCCGTGCCTGTCATTGCCGGACAGGTCGAGGATCTGAGTGCCGTCGCGATCCTCGAAGGTCCAGTGCAACTCGAGGCCTTCGGCGGGCGTGGGGGCAGAAGGGCACAACTCGCCGATCTCCTCTTGGGTGAGGGCGCGGTCCCAGATGCGAAAGTCGTCGATCGCACCCTCGAACCACGTGCTGGCTTGGGAGCCCGGCCCGACCGAGGAGTAGCCGAAGTCATCCAGCTCAATTGCGGGGTCGAGCACCTCGGTATCGAGCGCGCAGTCGAGGTAGATTCGGGTGCCCACGCCGCCTTCAACGATGACGGTGGTTCGAACCCACTCGTCGTCGGCCAGGGCTTCGGAGGATTGGTGATACGCAATGCCTCCACCGTCACCGTCGCGCAGAGCGACCTGGATCCGGGGACCAAACGTCGGCGAGGCGCCGACAAACAAAGAGCGGATCGGACCGCAGCCGACGCAAAGGGTGTTGTAGAAATCAGCGTCGGTCACCCGCACGTGGGCGCTCACCGTGACGGCGCCATCGATGCCGCCGTAGAGCGCGGGATCGCGTGGGCCCGCGAAAGAGATGGCGTCGTCGAGGCCGTCCATGATGATCGCCTCGCCGCTGTCGCTGGTGACAAAGGCGGGGTCGCCCGCGAGCGTGCCGTGCCGACCGTTCCCGGATAGGTCGAGGATCTGGGTGGCGTTGCGGTCCTCGAAGCTCCAATGCAGCAACAGCCCTTCGTCTAGCGTACGCAGGTCGGTGTTGCCGACGGACGCCCGCTCGTCCCCACACCCCAGCAGACCCGTCCAAAAGAGGACCAGGACAAGCCATACCGGTTGGCGCCGTGGGGCCGTCATGTCGATCAGTAGAGCATGAGCGGGCGATCCGCTGCTCGCGCCGACCGAGCCGAAGCCGGCCGGTTAGTCCGCTTGCCCAGGATCACGTCGCAGGGGGACGACCCGGAGAGCACGGATGCGGTGTTGCTCATCCAACGCGACGACCATGGTGCGGCGTCCCGTGTCGCAATCGAGAACGAACAGCGCTCCGCTATGGCTGGCCAGGTCGACCGGCCCCACCGAACAGCTGCCGAGTTCATCGCGCAGCCCTTGTGTGAAGTCGGGCATGTTGGCACCGAGTTTGTCGCGAAAGCTGTCCGTAAACCTCTCCTCAAACGCGTCGTCGTCCCAGGCTTCGATGAGGTCCACGACGTCCTTCGCGGCAGCCGAGACCTCCGGCGGAGGGTCGACGTCTCGGACGCCCGCTCGCATGTTGGCGATGTTGTTTGCGTCGGGGTCGGACATCGCAAAGCCAGCCTCCACGACACCACGCTCGCAGACGTAGGAGAATCGGCCCTGGGAAGCGTTCCCCGAAGTCATGGGCCTCCCGGCCTCGCAGCGACCGACCTGCGCGTGCATCCACGCGAGCTTCTTCTCGAGGGGGGCGAGGTCGATGTCGCCGAACAGGTCTTCGGCAACCCCCGCGTCCCAGGCTGCGAGCAGGTCGGGGAACGCGTCGGCGGTCGCGCGGATGGTCTCGGAGGTGTGGAGTGGTTGAGCCGGTGGTGCTGGAGTTGGGAAAGAGGGGGTCGCTTTGACCGGGGGCGACTGAGGTTCGGTCTCGCTGGAGTGTAGGGAGGTCGACCGTCGGGGCTGTGGCGTCGGACGTGCGGCTGTCGATCGGGCCTGTTGCGGAAGCGCGGCAGCGCTGTGCGACGAGCCATGCATGTGGCCGACGAAGTATGCCAACCCGCACAGTCCCAGCACGCCAAGCGCGGTAGCCATGCTTCTTGCGGGCAGCGTCACGGAGTTGTTGGACCCGCAGGGGCACCCTTTGCGCAAGTGCGGAGATACCCAGCAAAAAAGCTACATTCGAGAGGACCATTCGAGAGGATGTCGACTTCCAGGCCGGTTCTCTTCTCGCCACGCCGACCACGGGGCAGGAGTTCGCGCCGAAGCTGCCTGGAGCCCGCTTCACCGCGCCGCAGCGCTTTTCTTGATTCTTCGGGAGCGCGATGGGATGCGCGGCAACAGCCAGGCTATGAACCGAATCCAACCGGTAGCCAGCCTCGCGTTGTGTCTCGCCTGCGGGAGTCCGAGCAGCGCAGCCCGTGAGGCGGCGACGGAGACGAGCACCACTTCAACGACGGCGGCCGAGGTTTCGACCGGGGACGAGGTTTCGACCACGACGGCCGGCCCGATGGACACGTCCGGTGAGGAGGCGACCTCCGACTCGACGGACACCACCAGTACAGGATCCAGCACCGCGAGCTCGGATGCGGACTCGGGATCGACGGAGTCGTCGGACTCAGGCACTGCCGAGTCGAGCGGGACGACACAGGACCAGGGCCCCACCTCCTGCGCCGACACGGCTGATGTGGTGAACGTCTGGCCGGGACGAGCGGCGCTGTCGAGCGAGCTCGACGATCCGATCCTCATTCCGGCATCGTTCCCGCCATCTTCGGTGGTCCTTGCGGTTGCCCCCTCGAGCTCCGCCTGTGCGGACATCGGCGAGTATCCGTGCGGCCAGGCCGGAGATGCGCCGCCCCACCGGAAGATCGCCATCGTCCTTCCGCCCGAGGGGCAAGAGGCTGGCACCTATGAAGTGGGGTGGCCGCCGCAAAGCGATGCGCCCGCCGTGCTCGAAGCGAATACGTACGGGTTTCCCCCGTTTTGTAGCGTGGGCGGCAGCGGTGCCGGGTGGGAGACCGGCGTGTTGGAGCTGACGTCCATCGATGACATCTCCATCGAGGGCGTGTTCTGCCGCTCCTCCGAAAACGGCGCCACAGAAGCCTGGACGTTCTCCGTCAATCGCTGCTGAGCGACAGCGCAGGAACCAACGCCGTCCCTCAGCGGCCCGTTCGGCCTCGTGCGGTGGGCTTCGTTCTTCGGACGAGCAGGCTCTCAGGCAGCGATGGCGGCGCGACCGAGCAGTCGCGCCGCGACATCCTGCCCCGAGGCGAGAGCCTGCTCGTGCAGGAAGGGTTCGCGCAGGTAGCTTCCGCAGTGCCAGGTGTTGCGCTCGCCCTGCATGCTCTCGATGCGTGTTGCGGCGCGGGTCGCCGCTGCCCCGGCCATGGGGTGCACAACCCAGCGCTGCGCGAGCACCGAGTTGGCGCGCGGTTCGACGGTGGGATTGAGGGAGACGAGCACATCCGTTGCGTCGTCCCCGGTGGGCATGATGCGGCTGGGAAAGAAGGTGATCGTGGGCCGGACCCGTGGCGCCTGCCCGCACGGCACCACGTAGTTGTAGGCTCCCCACGCTTCTCGGTTGCGTGGCAGCACGGCCGAATCCCGATGCACGACCACCCGTGCGCGTTGGAACGGGACGCCTGCGAAGCCAAGACGCTCCGTGCCCGACGCATCTTCGAGCAGATCGGCCACGAGGTTGGGCGGCGTCGCGAAGATGACGTGGTCGGCCAAGCTTCGGTCGTGCTCGGTCTTGGCGTCGCCGCGAGTGTGGAGCTCGACACCCCCCGGGTTGCGTCGGACCGCGAGCACTCGAGTCCTGCACCGGATCCGCACCCCGAGTTGGACGAGGCGGCGCTGCAGTGCGTCGCAATAGGCGTGCATGCCCCCCACGACCGCATGCCGACGCGCCGGGCCCTCCCCCACGAGCCGGTGCATCTTCCAGAACCCAACGATCGACCGAATCGCCAGGGACTCCGGGTTGTCATCCGGAGCGCTGAAACATCCGATCACGCGCGGGTAGAGGTAGTTCTTCGCAAAGGTGTCGGAGTGGTTGCGGGTGCGGACATAGTCCAACACAGACCGGCCTCTCCAGTTCTCGTCCTCCAATACGTCGACGCACTCCCGGCCAAACCGAGTGATCTCGTCGGCGACCTCAGCCGCGACGGGCCCCCGGACAACGCCCCCGCTCGTGTAGAGCGAGGCAACACCGCCCACAGGGGCGAACGAGGCGTCCTGGCAGATCGGCGCATGAGCGACGCCGAGGTCGTCGAGCAACGCGCGCAGGCGAACGAAGCTGTCGATGTTGAAGTCGCTGACGCCAGCGTCGACTCGGCAACGGCTCGTGCCTCCGGTCGACACATCGATGCCGAAACAGTTCCCGCCCAGCTCGGCTTCAGACTCGAAGATCGTGACGTCCATGCCCGCCTGGGCCAGCGATAGCGCGGCGCCCATTCCGGCGATCCCGCCGCCGACGATGGCGACCGCTGTCGAGGCGCTCGGGTGGCTGGGGCGGACGATCGCAGAACCTGCTTGGGTCATGCCCCACCAAACGACGGGAACTCCCGTTCGGATCACGGACCGGGGCGAAACGCGGCGCAGCGACAGCCGCTCAACGAAAACTCTCGCCGTCGTGATCCGAGCGCAGGGGGGTGGCGTTTCCTGAGGTGATGTTCCCGAGCTTCCGCCCCCTCAACGCACTCCCCCTCGTGCAAGGAGGACCGGACGTAAGGTCTCCGTTTCTTGAAAACTAAGGGTGGCCCAATGGCCAGAGGATCGGCCCGGACGCTGGCCGGCGACGCTTTTTCTGCAGGACTGGGGAGGACCGGAGGAGGACCGGACGTAAGGTCTCCGTTATTCGAAAACTAAGGGCAGCCCAATGGCCAGAGAATCGGCCCGGACGCTGGCCGGCGACGCTTTCTTTGCAACAACCCGGCGCGGTGGTCGACCGGTGCGGCGGTGACCGCTGCTCTCAAGGCTGCCAGCGCGAAGCGGCGCGAGGCCAATCGTGCGCGCGGCGAGGCTCGCGACTACGAGCGCGTGCGGGCGCGGGCGATCGAGACAGACGCCCGGGTCATGA